>Ga0207674_10000041_pt1 | contig 129439 bp, 115 predicted proteins | sample KBSCornC72_FD_184303 | JGI IMG/M metagenome (GOLD analysis project Ga0207674, IMG submission 184303) | Corn rhizosphere microbial communities from Kellogg Biological Station, Michigan, USA - KBS Corn C7-2 (SPAdes) (version 2) | ecosystem: Host-associated > Plants > Roots > Rhizosphere > Soil ...
CAGGTACTAATTGCCTGCACCGGCGCATGCAACATGATAACATGGTGCGGAAACTCGGTTCAGCTATGAGAAGCGCCGTAATACAGAAGGGATATGATGGTGGCAATGCCTGATAACTCGACATTTGACGCAGCAACTTACTGGGAAGAGCGCCTGCGCAGCCATCCTGACATTACCGGCGTCGGATTTCTGGGTCGCTCGAAACGGTTTCTCGAGTTGCAGTACCGCCAACGTACCCGCCAACTTGAGTCAGGGTTGCGCAGCAATGGTATCGCCAACACTTCAGGATTCTCCGTTCTCGATGCTGGCGCCGGAGTCGGCATCTGGCTAGACTTCTGGCATCGACATGGAGCAGGCAAAGTAGCTGGGCTTGATATTACCCAAACGAGCGTTGACATGCTCAAGAAGCGCTTTCCTGAGGATCAGGTTCTTCGCGCGGATCTTTCGGTGTCACCCCTTCCAATGGACGACGACGCTCGCTTCGATATCATCTCAGCGATTGATGTGCTGCATCACATTGTCGACCCTACGGGCTTTAACCGAGCTATCGCTAACCTGGCGCATCATTGTACCCCTGGGGGATGGCTTATTACCTCTGAAACGATCGTTGAAGGGCGCGGATACGTTCGCCCTAAACTGCACACTGAACACGATACCGTACGTACACTCAAAGAGTACCGTGATGTCTTAGAGGAGCATGGATTTGTCATTAACTCCGTCTCACCGGCCACGGTCCTATTCAATAACCCCATCGAAGCGCCAAATCGGCTCACTTATCGCATGCTCAGCGTCTGGTGGAAGCAATCGAGACGGCTGGAGCGTTCCGATGCGCTTCTTCGCTTGACAGCACCAGAGTTGCTCTTGATAGATCGATTCTTGTGCCGTATCAGCACTGGTCACACTGCTCCCACTACGAAGCTCATCTTTGCTCGTAAACGGAGCTAGAATAGCGCCTATCGCATCAAACAATGCGATTACGGAACCAGTTGGCAATCCACTGAAAAAACGCCACTGCACAGCGTCAGCAAGCAATCAGGCCAGATCGCGCGTCTGGGCAGGTGGCGCCTGGCGTACCGACCATGGGGAGAGGCATTCTTCGCGATGGTGCTACAGAATCGGACCAATGCGTCTATTGACTCGCGCGACTCGCGTGACTCGCGTGACCGGCCCCAACGACACCCCTCAGTCTGCATACACGTGCTGATCCCGGCTCAGACCGCCGGACGCCTGAAGCGATTCGCGCCCACGCTGGCGCACGCGGGCTATCGTGTGACCGTCATCGACGTTGACCATGGGGATAGCCGTGTCGAGGTACTCGATCAGGCGGGTGTCAAAGTGCGGCACATCTCCCTGCCACGCTGGACGCAGTCGTATTACAAATCGTTCGCCAAGATCCCCTGGCTGCTCTTCAAAGTCACCCGCATTCTGCTCGGTATTCTCGCCGTCATCAGGACTCGCGCCGACATCTATCACGCCGACGACATCACCGCCCTTCCCGCGTGTTATCTGGCTGCGAGGCTCCGGCGCAAGCCGCTTGTTTACGAATCCCATGAGCTACCGTTGGTCGATCAGCGCACCACGCGCCAGCCCATCATTCACGCCGTCTCCGTCTGGCTCTTACGGCGGATGCTGCCCTACTGCTCATCGATCATTATCGTTTCGCCGCCACTTGTCGAGGAGATGCAGCGGCGGTACGGTGGCCCGCGCGCCGACGTCATTCGCAGCGTCCCAAAATATCAGGTGGCCCCAACCAGTGATCGGCTGCGTCAGACGCTGGGGTTGAGCGCCACAACGCGCATCGCGCTGTATCAGGGCTACGTGCAGCCTAATCGCGGACTCGACCTGCTGGTGCGTGCAGCCAAACATCTGGCGCCCGACACGGTGATTGTGGTGATGGGTGACGGCCCTAGCAAGGCGGCGCTGCAGGAATTGGTCACGCAAGAGAGCGTGGGTGATCGTATCAAGTTGCTGCCGCTTGTCCCGTATGCCGAGCTGCTTTCGTGGACCGCCTCCGCCGACATCGGACTGAACGTGTTGCCGCCCGACTACTCGCCCAGCATCTACTACTGCCTGCCGAACAAACTCTTTGAGTACCTGATGGCGGGGCTGCCAGTGCTGACATCGCGCTTGCCAGCGGTGGTGGAGGTGTTACGCCAGTACGATGTCGGGCAGGTTGTGGATTCGCTTGATCCGGTAACGGTAGCGGAGGCCATCAATGCGCTGCTCGCCGATACGGAAGCGCGTACACGGATGCGTACCAATGCGCTCGCCGCCGCACGCGACAGCTTGAACTGGGAGATCGAGAGCCAGCGCCTCGTTCAGCTCTATGCGCGCCTCGGGGCCGTCGGCCGAACACCTGAGAATGTTGCTCGATAGAAGCATCGAGATGAGTGAACGCGGTATGCTCCGGCGCATGAGTACCACATATCGCAGTATCATAGTGAACGCTCAGGCACTGAATGGGCGTGCGTCCCTCGTCATCCTGATATTGCCATCAGGGCGGCGCGGACCGCGGCTCCATTCATTCCGCCGCATCCTCGACGCTATCGTCTTTCTCCTGCCCACGACCTGCGCACCGGCTGCGCGTGGCGCTACCTCTCCTCAACAGGTGTAGTTGATCTGTATCTGCTCGTCCTGGGTGAGCGGAGCGGTCACTGTGACTGTCGTTCCCTTCACTGTCACCGGATTGGGCGTCGCCGGAGTCCCCGTTCCGGGCGTTGCCGTGGCTGTGGCCGTCGGCGTTGCGGTCGCTGTCGGCGTCGCTGCCGCCACATCGTTCGCATAGGGTGACGTCAGCCCGCTTGCCTGTGGGGCGCCAACGAATTTAGCACAGGCAGGCAGCTTGATCGTAAGTGTCAGTGGCCAGATGATGCCAGCCTGGCGCTGGATGAGCAGGTGGTAATGGTAGCCCGCGTCGTCGTGCGTCACCACGCCCGGCGCCTTCCATGAGAGGCCAAAGGATGTGGTCTGGCTTAAGATGGCAGGGACAAAAACGTTGCCGTAAAAGACAGCGCGATTGAAGGTTTGAGCGGAGGCGTCAGTCATGCCGAAATTCCGCAGGTTGGGGGACTGCGAGATCAGCGTTGCTCCTGGCGGTGTGAATATCCGCGAATACGCATAGTAATTGGGGCCTGCGTCCACCGCTTTGAATGTCTCACTGAGCGAATTCGGATCGGTGGGCCAGGTGTACTGCCAGGTAAACTTATGTGTCGCTGCGCCTGACTGGTCAACAGTAATCTGATCGGCCATCTTGTATTTTAGGAGGGCATTGTCCTTATTGGCGCCGATGTTTGCGTCGACCTGGAACAGGCTATCACCGGTCTTTGGCGCCAGCGCCGTCGCCCCAATGCCAAGATCGATGAGCGTTTGTTCGGCTTTCGAGTCATTGAGGAAGAACTCGACGTCTTTGGTGCGCAGCGAAGCGAGGAGGATTTTGCCCAGCTTGCCGATGTATTGCTTCGGGTCACTTTTGACCTTGTCCATGAATGCCTTGACCACAGCGCTGGTGAACACCTTATTGCACGACGTCGTGCCGCAGACCCGGCTGTCGCTGCCAGTCGAGCCCGTCCCGAGCGCGTACTTGTGGATCAAGCTGACGAAATTGTCGGAGGTGACAGTTTCGTTGATTGGTCCCTTATTGCTCGACAGACTTACATTGACCGAGCCGGTGGCCTTGAGCGCCTCCACAAAGAATCCCAGGCTCAGCGTAATAACACCAGCAAACTCGCCGTTCGCTTTGGGATCATAGAGTTTGAACGTGCTTTTCTGGTAATTGAGCGTCTTCTGGGCGCCTGGTTGCAGCTGGTCATACATGTCGATGGCTGCCTTTGCGGCCGTGGGATAATCTGGATCGAGGTTGGAGTCGCGTAACGATAAGGTCGCCGACGCAGGATCCGCCCACACCTGCTTGAGCCAGTCGTACTGTGGAGGAATCGGGATGACCTGCTTATAGCTGGCAGGTATTCTGTCCCAGAATTTGGTGTTGTAATCGATCAGCGTGATGTCGGTAATCTTCAGTCCGGGATCCATTTGCCCTCGGTTGATGGTGAGCGTACCAAAGTTGCCGATGAAGCCGCCGGTTGGGCGTAGCTCGCTTGAGTCGAGAATCAACATCAGGTAGGTGGAGGGCTTATCCACACCCAGCAGCATTGGCAGCGCCGATACGACGCCGTCGAAATCGCTGATGAGCTGCGTGATCTGGGGCAGTTTCGCGCGAAACTGCTGGACAGCGGGGCCAATGCGGGGGTCCAGGCTCAGATCGCCTGGCGTTAGTTGACTAAGTTGCGGAATAATCGTATTCGCCAACTCGTGAACCTGCGCCCATTGATCGGCAATAGCCGCGACGCGATCAGGTGTCAGTGTACCCCCGCCGGTCCCAAACGGGTTCTTGAGGCTGCTCGCCAGCGTGTACATCGCATCGCATGCGACCATGCCAGCCTGGGTCGCCTCGACGGCGATGGGCATGAGTTTCTGCGCGCCCGAAATCTTGGAGCCTACCTTGGGGGCGCTTGCAGCGAACCCGACCAGATTGAGTCGCGCGCTTATTCCGCTGAAATCGCTGTGCGCGGCGGCAAATTCGTCGCGCGCCGTCCGGATGCTCGTCGCGTCGAGGGGATTGCTCTGCACCTTTTTGAGGTCGCTCTCGGCATTCTTGATGTGCTGCAAGCCGGACTTGGCCATGGCGGACACTTGCTCATAGAGCAGGAAGGGCGTGAGACCAGACGCTAGCGTGCAGGCAAGGATGACGGCGACGACTACCAGGGTTGTCGCGCGACGCGATAGCCCAAACAGCCCTGCCTTCTTGGCATTCCGGGCTGATGTTTGTGGCGAGCGCTGGTCATGCCGACCACGTTGACTACGCTGGCTATGCTGACCGCGCTGACCGCGCTGGGCCACCCACTGACGCGAATTTTCCCACCAGCCAGCCAGCCCTCCAAGCCGCACGTCATCGGGCCCCAAATCACGCTCTCGATACTGGGAGCGTGAAGAGCCACGACGACCATCCCCGGCCCAACCATCCCGGCCGCCATCGTCATACGCAGCGCCGGATCGCTGGCGGTTCCTGGTGGATGAGCGGCGGGCTTGCCCACCGTCGCGATAGTCATCTGACCGCCAGCGATTATCATCCCAGCCGCGTGGGCCATTGTCCCGCTGGTCAGACGAATCATCCCAGTTGTGGCGAGTTCTGGCGTCATCCCAGGCAGCAACACCACCGATTCCCTGGTCGTCGCGCCTTGATGAGGACCTGGCTCCGTCGCGAGGGGGTTGTCGAGACGCTCGTCTATCAGAACCGCCCAGTTCTGTATTCGGTCGCGGCGCCATACCGCGTTCGCGGTCGTCAGGGCGCCTATCTCGTGACCCAGATCCACGCGAACGCGGATACTCGTTGTTCGCGTAAGGCTCGTCGTCAATCTGGCGCGTACGGCTTGGCTGACGCGGCGATTGCCTTTGGGATGGATTATCCTGACGAGGGTCTCGGTACCGCGGATATCTGCTCGCCCTCTCGTCCTGATCATAGTGTTGATCGTCGCGTGGATAACGGCTCAAGCCCGAACCCCTCCCCCTCCATGGACGATAGCCCGATAGTCCTGGAACGATACAGCTATCACGGCACGACATAGCTATGACGATTACTATGGCTATAACTGTTTTCGAATGATATTACTTGCCCTCGCCATTCGGCATCATTATACTGCTTGAGGCGCTAGCTGAGCAGGGTATCGGTCAGAAAGTCCTGGATTCACTGATCTCGCGGCCCTTTGGGGGGCAAACGAGGCGCCTCGCTATTGCGAGTTTATGACGCGTCTGCGATGTCTCTCGCTGTGGGCACGAAACTGGAGGGGCGTAATGATTTGCCTGGTTTGCGGCCAGACGACGAGGGATAGGTTGATCTGCCCTCATTGCGGCGCGGCGCTGGATGCGTCGAAGTCCGCTCACTCTACGTCCTCCCTGGCTACTCTGGAGTCCGATGACTCCCTGTTTTGGGCCGCTGGCGGCGTGATGTACACCTCTGGCATAGGCAGCCTGGCGCCATCGTTGATACGGTCGGCGGCGATCAATCCTCCGGCTGAGCCTCGCGCTGTCGGCCACCTGGCCGTGTATCTGGACGACGATAGCTGGGGGGGAACAGCAGTACCCCTGGATGAGCGTGTAGTGACGATTGGCCGCTCAGCTGAATGCACGATCTGTTTGGCGCACGACCCGCAGGTATCGTATTTCCACGCGATCATCAGCTTTCGCGGCGCCGGATACGCACTCACCGATGTTGGTAGCAGCAATGGCACGTTTTTAAATAATGTCCCCATCGCGGGAGAGTGTCCGCTGCGTGAGGGCGACATGATCCGCATCGGCCATTGCGAGCTTGTTTATTCGTCCGCGCCTCTTCATTCCCAAGCTTACGCAGACGCTTCACCTGGTGTACCTGGTTCGCGTGGATCGCCTCTCGACGCGAACGCTGTAACCAGCGAATCTGGCGGGCTTGTGCCACGGGTGGTGGCGTTCCACACGTCTATGCTGCTACCTTCGCTTGTTGCCAGGTCTGCCCACTATGCGCTCTTATTGGCGTCACGATTGCGGAGGCTGCAATCGAGAGCCAACAAAAGCGTTCGCGTAATGGCTGTAACCATGCGCACCAAGGCACCGCAGTTGAAGCGTTAGAGGTAGTACGCTGACTCCAATATGTCTGCATGGCACATGAGAGCACGAGGTTTGCGGGTTGGTTCGCAACCATCATGTGCCTTTGAAGAGGACGACGGTAGCAACCGTTCGGAACATGATGAGCAGATCGAGCAAGAATGACTGGTGGCGGATGTAGTACAGATCATATTGCAGCTTGCGGAGCGCGTCTTCCACTGAGCTGCCATAGCGGTAGCGCACCTGCGCCCAACCAGTTAGACCGGGTTTGACCACCAATCGCGCGCGATAAAACGGTATTTCCGTCGTGAGCATATCGACGAACTCAGGCCGTTCTGGCCGTGGCCCAACAATGCTCATTTCACCACGCAATACATTGATAATCTGTGGTATCTCATCAAGGCGGGTACGCCGCAGGACGCGTCCAAGGCGGGTAATGCGTGGGTCACCACGTTGGGCCCATCGCGGGCCAGAGGCACTCTCGGCGTCCATCCTCATCGTTCGAAGCTTGATGATCTGGAACGGCCGCCCGCCTCGTCCAAGACGCGTTTGCTTATAAAAGACCGGGCCACGTGAGTCTATCTTGATCGCCAGCGCCAATAGCGGCAAAAGCAGCAGGAAGAGAAGCATCACGACGAAGCTCATGAGCACATCGACGAGCCGCTTCGCCAGCCGAAAGAAGTTGTGTGCGAGTACATGAGGAGGTGGGGCCAAGACGTGCGCCCACAGGTTTTCGCCTACGTGCTCGACAGGGATGCGCCCGCTGATCTGCTCATAAAGCATCAGCATCGGCATAACGTTTGCGCCCTGCTCGTAGCCAGCCAGCACGCCCTGGAACGCATCAGAAGGGATATCATTGACATAGGCCATGACGATTTCAGCGACACCTCGCCGACGAACAATCTGGGGAAGCTCCTTCGCGAGCCCAAGGTATGGAACGCCCTCGAGTTGATGAGCTGACGGGATCTCGTCCAAGCTACTCGTGACGTAGCCCACAATCTCATAGTCCGCGAGAGCCTCTTCTTGAAGAGCAGTGACAATCATCTGTCCGGCGCCACCTGCCCCCACAATCACGACACGTCGGCGTTGCCCAGACCAGCCAATCACCGCCAGCCGACAGGCACGCCATATTCCCAGCAGCACCAGCGAGGTGCCCGCATAATATGCAATAAAGAGGCGGGGCAGCGATCCAGGTGGTGAGAGGAAGAATATCAGCAAGTAGGTAAAAAGTAACTGCGCGGAGATCTGCACCATGCGCAGCAGACTCTTCCATACGTGGGAAGCGATAGCCAGATTATAGAAATCGTTGGCGGCAGCTAATAGCCACCAGAGGCATGGCAACATGACGAACCAGACGAGTTGGCGCAGGACGAACTCCAGGCCAAGCGTGCTGTGCGCCTGGTACATCCAGATCGCAAGCGCGATTCCAACCGCGAGCGCCGAAGCGATCACATCGCCTATCATGAGCAGAAGCCGCCGCTCCGAGAATCGAAGCTGCCATCGAAGCTGCCAAGGCGCCGTCATGGCGGGCGCCGGTCCGAAGCTGGATTTTGCTGTTACATCGAGCGCCACTGGTTTCTTCGTCGACATTCAGCCGCCTCACCCCTCATCCTGTAGAGTAGCGTTTGCGCCCTGTATCCCCAGATGTCGCAGTGTGCTGTTGAGTGGGTAATCAGCCCACATCTTGCGTGGTTTGCAGAGCCCACATGTGGCAACACCTATAGCTGGTAACGAGTCTTCGCGAGCTTTGTCTCGTCGCATAGGCCAAACGTCACCACCCACGCTCGTGAATTGCGGTGGCAGTGATCCAGGACGCCTTTGGCCACGGAACGGGATCTCGGCCCGGATTCTTATAGGACTTAGAACTGCTCGTACATCCGCTGGGCGGCTGCCTGATCGATAGGCAATGATGGTGGCGTCGCAGCAATCTCAGTCACTGAAATATGCGCGGTGGCGCGCCGCGCTACTGCTCATCATGGGCGTAAAGATGGCTTCGATGAGCCGGTCAGCATCGTGGCGGATCAGGTGCTGGCCGTGTATCGCGACGAGGTCATCAACGATAACCTCCGACACAGTGGCGCGTAGCGCGTCCAGATCCGCCTCGACAGGGAATTGTTGCTGATCGGCATAGTGCGCCAGCAGATGTTCGGGAAGAGATCCGTTATGGACAACGACACGATCGATGCGTCCTCCGAGATAGCGATGGATTTGTGTTACAAACTTGGAGGCGCTATACCCGTCAGTCTCTCCGCGCTTTGTCATCAAATTGCACACATAGACTTTCCTGGCATCTGAAGAACGGATCGCCTCAGCCACTCCCTCGACGAGGAGGTTAGGAAGAACACTTGTGTATAGGTCGCCGGGGCCAATGACAATGATGTCTGCACGCCGGATGGCGCGCAGCGCTTCGTCGCAGGCCGGCGCAACGGGTTCCAAATACACACGACTGATTGGCACACGCGGATCACTATCCCATTCCTCCCGCGTGTCGATTTCAGTCTCGCCACGGATATACTGTCCGTTTGCAAGTTCGGCGCAGAGTGTCGTATGTGCCAGAGTCACGGGCAGCACGCGGCCAGCTGTATCGAGTAATTCCTGGGCGTCTTGAATGGCATGCAGCAGGTTTCCATTGTTGATAGCCTGAAGCGCCATGATAATAAGGTTGCCCAGACTGTGCCCGGCCACCCCCGAGAGTTCACTGCTCACAAGCGTTGCTTCGCTGTCGGGCGCCGCGCTATCGCCACCCTCCCGACGAGGTCGCGCATACTTCTTCTGGCTCTCTGGAAAACGATAGCCGTAGACACCACGCCAAAGCGCGCCGCGGCGCGAAAGGGCGACGAGCGCCTGGCGCAGGTCACCAACGGGCAGTAAGCCAAACTCATCCATGAGGCGCCGCGAGCTGCCACCACTATCCGCCATAGAGACGACCGCTGTCAGGGAACAAGGGAACTGCTTCAGCCGGGAGAGCAAAGCGAATGGTCCAGTGCCGCCTCCAATAGTCACGACACGCATATCACGGATAAATGGCAGCACTTCGAGCGCATCGGATCCGCCAACTACCTTTTGGGTATCCAAACCACCACCTCCATGTCTGGATCCGCGAAAACTCCTCTTCGTCTCGGAAGATGGTTGCGGAATCAGCGCAATATTTGACCGATAGAGGAGTCTCACTCTCTGCCGTCAGTGCAAGGCTCAGCGGGTGCGCAATCTCGCCTGAAAGATGTGTCCATCATCTGACTCTGGACACCGCCATTCTAATTGCCGCAAACACTCTCTGTAAAGAATTCCGCCTATCATCCTAGTTCGGGCCTACGGCGCCATCGTAAAATGGAAGCATGCTGTGATACGTGAGAATGCACATGTTCAAGTTCAACAAGTATGACAGGCGCCCGGGTCTTTTACGTCGGATCAGATGTCGCAAACGCGGCAACCGTACGCTCCAGACCCGTACCAAAGGGTACTGTCGGCTGATAGCCAAGAATCGCTTTCAGGAGCGAAATATCGGCCAGGCTCTCGCGTACATCGCCTGGGCGCGCGTCCGTATAATTCGGATGGATCTCGCGGCCAGTGATGCGGGCAAGTTCCGCGAGCAGCTGGTTGAGGGTACTGCTGCCACCCGTGCCCACGTTGAAGACGTGGCCCACCGCCTCGGACTGCATCGCGGCGCGCAGGTTCGCGTTAACAATGTCCTCGATGTAGATGAAGTCTCGTGACTGCTCGCCATCACCGAAAACGGTAGGCGTATCGCCCCTGAGCACTGTCGTAATGAACTTTGGAATCACCGCCGCATATTCACTTTGTGGATCCTGCCCGGGACCATAGACATTGAAGTAACGGAGTGAGACCGTCTCGAGGCCATGCAGCTGCTGCCATATGCGGCAATAGTGCTCACCGGCAAGTTTTTGCGCCGCGTATGGTGATAGCGGCTCCACGGGCATGGCCTCGGACTTCGGCGAACCAGGCAACACGCCGTAGACGGCGCTCGAGGAAGCATAGACAACGCGACGAACACCAGCGCGACAGGCAGCATCGAGCACATTGAGCGTGCCGGTCAGATTAATGGCGTGGGCCAAGGTAGGCTCCGCGATGCTACGTGGCACTGAAGCCACCGCCGCCTGATGGAAAACTACCTCGACGCCTGCAAACGCGCGTTGCAGCGCCTCGCTATCGCGCAAATCACCCGCGATCCACTCAATGTCAGCCAGCACATCGGCCAGCCGTTGGGGGCCGCCGGTCATTCCATTGTCGAATATCCGCACCCTTTGGCCCTGGCGCACCAGTGCCCGTGCAATATGTGAGCCAATGAAGCCACCACCACCAGTTACGACATACATGCGATTTCCTCGTCAGTCCAAATAGCGTTCTTTGAATGCAACAGCGACGTTCACCGTATTCCCCAGACCTGGTAGCGCTATCCGCCCATAGCGATCGATCTTGCCGCAGACCTTTCCCACCCGTGGGCAGGGGCTGAATTCATGCAGAGGGCTCGGACAAACTCGACGATGGGATCCGGCGAAACAGGCCACGCCAGAAACCCACTCCCCACGCCAGGTGCAAACTCATGAATACAAGCGGCAGCCGCCACCAGACGCCGCGATCTGCATGGCGCAGGCTAACCGCAGAGAAGACCAGGACCGCGGCCAGGTAGAGCCCAACCAGGATCGCAAGCGCGACCGCTGCCCAGTGAAAGAACGGCGCGAGTATAAGTCCGAAGGCAAGACCAGCGACGAGAAGCGGTGGCGCAGTCTGGCGCAGCCGTAGCGACCGAGGATGCAGGCGCAGAGTGTATGTCTTGGAGACGCCATAGCGATAGTACTGGCGGATCAGCGCTTTGTAGGTGTCCCGAGGTGTATAGTGCGAGCGTATGGCAGGCGTCATATAGATCTTGCCACCCTGCTTGCGAATGCGCACATTCAGCTCATAGTCCTGGTTGTTTACCAGCCTACCGTCGAATCCGCCTGCCTTCTCTAGCACCCAGCGCGGCCACGCGCCAAGATAGACGGTATCAACATACTGGGCGCGGTCGCTGACATGAAACGCCGAAGGCACGCCAAAGCGAGAGCGAGTCGCGATGGCGATGGCCTTGCCAACTGGTGTGCGCCCTATCGGTATCATGGGGCCACCCACGTTGGCCGCTCCGGTGGTTTGCAGCGCCACGATACACTGCCGCACATAGTCCGGTGCGATGATTGTGTGGCCATCTATGCGCACGATATAGTCACCTCGGGCCGCGGCGATACCTACGTTCATCCCGAATGCCTGCTGGCGCCTGGGATTGTCCAGGATCCGCACACGCTCATGTTCTGGAAGTGATTGGATGACATCACGGGTGCCGTCGTCGCTCTCGCCATCGACTACTAAGATTTCCATGCGATCCACTGGATAGTCCTGAGCCCAGATGGCCGCTAGGCATTGAGCAATGCAGTCCGCTTCATTTCGAATCGGCACCACGACCGATACTACAGGAAGGCTCTCCATCCCTACCTCGTCCTGTTCCACCGTCTGAATCATTCTTTCCCTATTTCGTGCACCTTCGCTGCACATCATAGGTTCAGCAATCGTATGCCTCATTTGTCCATCGTGTCAACGACTACCGCCTGATGTACGCCACACGGTGGCGGGGAATTGGTAGACGACAACGGTGGGAAGCCACTCAAACTCTCGACTGAGTAGGTTGGCAAGGGTTGCATACGGAAGCCGTGCGAGACACCTCCCGACTATGACGGGAAAAGCTGGCTCTGCGGGACGATCTGCTGCGCCTGACTCTCACTCTGCCAGAACAACTGGATAACAGCGGCCCCCACGCCCTGAAAGTACTCGACCGTGATGGCGTAGCGTTGACCCGCCAACAGCGTGATGGGGCCAGAGTTCGTCGTAGCGCTATGGTTGGTCCAGTTTTCGACGACGGGTTGGTTGTTGATGATGAGTTTCACCCCGTCGTCGGAGACGGTCGTGAACGTGTAGGACTCGGAGTAAAGCGGGACGATGTATCCTGTCCACAGCACCGAATAGTTGCTCGCAACCCCTGGGATCGGCGGTGCGGGACCCCAATTCGTGAAGTTGATGGTGGTATCGGTACGTGTCATCGCGGGAGTTCCCGTGAGGCTCCTATTCGAGAAGTAGGAGCCAGCGAGACCCGTTCCGACAGGTATCGGCGTTGCGGTAGCCGTTGGCCGCGGCGTCGCCGTCGCGGTCGGTCGCGGCGTAGGGGTCGGCTGCAGGGTTGCTGTTGGTAGCGGAGTATCCGTCGGCTGCAACGTTGCTGTGGCTGTCGTCGTCGGCAGGATGATTGGCTGGCTCTTCGCCAGCCAGGGCCATTGGAACCCCGACCGGGAAGCCAGCGTGCTCCCAGCGAACGAGCCGATCAGCAGCAATAATACTGCCATGGCGATGAGGAGCCAGCGCCGTCCACCGCGCCATGGTGATGAGCCCGCGCCGGTCCCAGGTGGCCAGCCGCCGGAGCCTCCCCCGCGCACCCGCTTGCGCCGAGAAGGCGCCGCCGCCGTTGGGGCCGCCTCGAACCTGTATGTCCTTCGTGGCCAGACGCCTACCGTCGGCACTGAGACCGTATCTGGCTCGGCGATTGCCGCTGCCAGCGCCTCGGCAAAGCTGCGCGCGTCGGGATAGCGGTCCTCTGGCTGGCGAGCCAGTGCGCGCAGAACGGTCGCCTCGACCTTGCGGCTGACATTCGGATTGTGCTTCGATGGCGGTATCAACGGCGCGGTGAGCACCAGCGCGGCAACCTCGTAGGGGGTCTCAGCCTCGTGAGGGACGACGCCCGTCAGCAGCTCATAGAGGACGGCTCCCAGCCCGTAGATGTCGGCGCGCTGGTCCACTGGCCCATTCCGCAGCTGTTCCGGCGCCATGTATTCGGGCGTGCCCACTGGCAGACCCGTCGCCGCCAGCGTCTGCATCACCCCTGGCCGCCGCAGGAACATCGCTTCGCGCGCGATGCCGAAGTCCGTCAGCATCGCCTTCCCTTTTTGGTCCAGCAGAATGTTCTCAGGCTTGACATCGCGATGGACCAGTCCCATCTCGTGGGCGGCCTCAAGCGCGGAGGCAATCTCGACGACGATGCGCCCAGCCTCGGCAAGCGGCAGCGTGCCCTCGCGGTCGAGCCGGTCACGCAGCGACTCGCGCAGGATCGGCATGACCTGGTAGAGCAGCTGCTGACGTTTTACGAGATCTTCGCCATAGTGGTAGACAGGAACGATGTGAGGATGGTTGAGTGCGGCGACGCGACGGGCCTCTGTGCGGAAGCGTGCGACATAGTTGGGGTCGGCTGACAGGATGGGCGGCAGCACCTTGACGGCGACCATGCGATTCAGACGCGGGTCAAAGGCGCGATAGACCTCAGCCATTCCGCCGCTCCCCAGCAGCGACTGAAGCACGAAGACGCCCAGTTGCTGCCCTTGCAGCTCGCCCCCTCCAACAGCCACGGTATCTTCCTCCCGCCACATCATCGCTTAGTCGTCGTGGGCAGAGTGTAACAGAAAATGCACCCTTGTCATAGTGAGGAATTTGTCGCCCCCTGCTCAATATTATCTACGCGCGCCTGGTATGCAGTATCTATGCGGTTCCGCCCGAACAATCTGGCCCCGTTATTGCGGACGGCGTGTTCTGGGAGAACGCGATGAGCGTGGCGCCTACAAGCGGCGTGGACAGCATCGCCGCTTAAGTTGAGTAGGAGGTATGGAGATGGCGGGCACAGGCGGAACAATCTACAAAAAGACCGAGCTTGTCGGCACCTCAACCGTTGGCTATGACGACGCCGTGAAAGCGGCCATCGGGCGCGCCCAGAAGACGCTGCGCCATGTGGACTGGTTCGAGGTCAAGGAGCTACGCGGGCGGATTGACAACGGCGTGATCGTCTATCAGGCCACCCTCGAAATCGGCTTCGCACTCGAAGACGGCAATCCATAGGGTGATACGCTCCGCTGCCTGCCGCATTCCGACGCGCTCACCGATCCAGCCGGCCAGTATCCCACTACTGCGCCACAGGAGCCCGATGCGCGCAGCAGGCGCGCCCGAACACAGGTTCCGCATAGCGCGCGAGCGGCGTGGTATCATCCACGCAACGTCAGAGGCGCACGGCCCGACTGGCAGATATAGCGCACCATGGGAGATGGCTAGGATGGCTGGCGAATTTGAGATACGAGCGGACTTCGACGCCATCTCGATTGTCGTCTATCAGGCATACCGCGCAGAGATCGCTCTGCCCGCGGTGGCGCAACAGCGGTTCGTTCCGCCATTTTCGCTGGGGCACATGACGTGGATCAAGCCTTCGTTTCTCTGGATGATGGAGCGGAGCAACTGGGCGCGCAAGCCCGGACAGGAGTACGTGCTGGCGATTCGGATCACCCGCGCCGGTTGGGAAGAGGCGCTCTCCCAGGCAGTGCTGGCCGCGCCGCAGAAAGGTGTGTACTACGACCACGACGACTGGCGGAAGCAGATAGACCAGGCATCGGTCCTCGTGCAGTGGGATCCTGAGTGCACGCTGCGTGGCAAGAGTCTGCCACATAAGAGCATTCAGGTCGGCCTCTCGCGCCAGATTATCCAGCGATATGTGGAGGAGTGGACGCTCGCCATCGAGAACGTGACGCCACATGTTCACAAGCTGTATAACCTCATCCAGTCCGGCCATGCCGATCGCGCAACCGCATCGCTACCCCGCGAGCGTATCTACCAACTGCCTCCTGCCATCGCTCACCGCCTGGGGATAATTTGAGGCGCGGGCGATTTTTCGTGCATTTGGGCGCCACACGCCCTGCCCAGCCATATCGCCTGCAACACATCCCTTCAGTTTGCTGCTCGCATGTTATGATTGGACACACATGACATATGTCTCATTCATCTATTGAGGGAATGCTCGATGGCAGGATGGTTTCGCAAACGCCAGGCAAGCGACAGTATACCAGCAAAGTATGACGATCCCATGGAGAGTGTTCCACCCACGGTATTTGCTGAGCGAGCCGAGCGGCGACTTGCGCGCGCCGAGAAGACACTGCTCCGTAAGCCAGAAGATGTTCAGGCATGGAATGAGAAAGCGTGGGCGCTGCTCGACCTGCGCCGCTACGAAGAAAGTATCAACGCAGCCGATCAGGCCATCGCGCTTGATCCGCGCTATGCCTGGGCATGGAATAACAAAGGTGCGGCGCTCGCTGGCCTCAAACGCGACGATGAAGCGTTCGCCTGTTATGAACAGGCGATTGCCCTCGAGCCAAGATATTCGCTCATGTGGAGAAACAAAGCAAGCGCCCTACTGAAGCTCGACCGCCTGGAAGAAGCGCTCGAAGCGGCTGGCACCGCCGCGACGCTCGACCTACAGGATGCAAACGCATGGTGGATCCAAGCCCGTATTCTACGTGCAATGAACCGATACGATGATGCCATCGCGGCGCTTGGCGAGGTTTTGGCTCGTATGCCCCATTCCAACGAAGCCTGGGCGCTAAAAGCAGCCATCTATACGACTGATCTCAGACAGTATGCCGACGCCACCACCTGTTGCGAGGCCGCGCTCCGCCTTGACCCCCACAGCGCCTATGCGCTCAGTATCACCGGCCTCATTGGGCTCAACACAGGCCGTTGGAAGGAAGCGCTGGCGTTTTTTGATCAGGCTCTCGTGGAGCAGCCTGGGTTCGAGGCAGCATTGTACAACAGGATACGCGCCCTGCGACGTCTGGAGCAATTTGCCGACGCGTTCGCCGCGAGTGTGCACGCTCTCCAGTGGCATCCGCAAAGCGCCGCAATCCGCCGCCTGCAGGCGTCAACGCTCGCCGATTTGCACCGATTCGATGAAAGCCTGGCATGCTGCGATCAGCTACTTGCCGACACACCCGAGGATGCGAACACCTGGATCACGAAGGGAGCGATTCTGAGCCACATGAAGCGCTATGCTCAGGCATTGGAATGCTACGAACACTCCCTACATATGGCGCCCGAGAAGGCAGTCGGCTGGAATAATGCTGGCTCCGCTCGCGTGCACATGGGCCAGCCGTCGGAAGCACTGCCGCTCCTGGAGAAAGCCATCGCACTCGAGCCGATGTATGAATACGCATGGACCTCGAAGGGTGAAGCCCTCTACGCGCTCGAGCGCTTTGAAGAGGCGCTCGAGGCGCTCGAATACGCACGAAGCCTCAACCCGTGGTCCTCGGCGACCTGGACGTATCTGGGTCTGGCGCATACGGCGCGCTCGGACTATGGTGTGGCACTCGAAGCATTTCGCGAGGCGACCACGTTGGAACCCAGCGCGCCCGAGCCATGGGCGGGCTTTGGCGAGCTGCTCATCAAACTGGAGCACTACGAGGAGGCGCTCAAAGCGCTCGATCACTCAATCGCCAATGACATCGATCCCAAGGAGCCTCGCACCTACAATCTGAAGGCCGAAGCGCTGCGGGCGCTCGGACGTACCGCCGAAGCCGAGGTTGCGGCTGCTGAGGCTTCAAGGCTAGAGCAGGTCCACGCAGCGGCTCTCGCGGATGACGGCCCAGACGAACGCGCACATCAGGATAACAACGCCTGATCGAGTGTTAACTGTTGGCCGTGGCTTCCAGCGTCCTATAGTGCGACGCCTGAGATGCTGAAGAACCAGGCGGCCGAGGTGATCCACAGGCCCAGCAGAATTGAGAAGAGCAGCCCGCCCGCGACCGGCAGCGCCCAGCCGGGGAAGCGATTGACCCGCACAATCAGCACCTTGGCGATAAATGCGCCGTAGAACGCTGAGCCGAGCAGCGAATGGATGTAGACACGCGTATCGGTCATCTCGAAGCCCAGCAGGAAGATGCAGTGGTAGGCGACGGGAACCGTGAGCGCGATGGCAACGCGCCCCGACCAGCGATGGACGATGTTATAGAAGCGGCCCTTCGGCGGGAAGCGCATCAACTCGTAGATGCGTGATGCCGTCAGGAGCTGGAAGAAACCGAGGACGAGCGCCGCCGTCACCAGCCAGACCTTCATATGGAGCGTATCGCTGAAGAAGAGGTGGAAGAATGGCACAGTATACGGCGAGCGCACTGTCTGGTGCGCGACGATGCCGACCGTGAGCGCAACCAGCGCGAAGACGAGCAGCGGCAGAAGGAGCCAGGCGCGGCTGGGATGAGATGGTTTGATGTTCATCGCGTTCTGCATGATTGGCCCTCCCCTGATGGCAGGCGATACCTGCTGTCGCGGACGACAGCCCATTTGCTGTTCATTTCGCCAGAGGTTACATCAAACGGGCGTCGTTATGATAGAATCGCATCGAGACGGGGGTAACGCCCGTATGCGGGACACCAGGGTCTGTCTGACGGATCAGCCGAGATGTGTTATTCTCGCTCTGAACCGAGCACCCAGGCTCTGGAATTGATGGGGAGGAGAGCACGATGAGCAACGACCAGGTGGCGCCTGAGACGAAAGGCGTTACGGTGAAGCTCCTTGCAACGGTTGACCTTGGGCCGGAGATCGAGGGCATGGCAGGACGCCAACTTCGCATGCGTATGGTGACCATCGAGCCTGGAGGCGTCTTCGGCCCGATTCACGACCATAAAGACAGACCAGGCATCGTCTACATACTGCAAGGAACGATCACTGACCATCGAAATGGGGTCGCTACGGAGTATGGGCCGGGCGTGGGCTGGCCCGAGGATAAGAACACCCTACACTGGCTGGAGAACAGAGGAACGATTCCGGCGCTGGAGATCTCGGTCGACATCGTCGGGCAAGTGTAAGCTCGGACCCGACATCTGATACTGTCGGGCCCAAGCGGACTCGCAAAAGCCGACGATGACGCGCTCTGGGCGCCGCGACGGTCATCCCTGTCCGCCGCGGCGCTTGGGTGGCGCCCATACGGACGCCTCCAGTGATGTTTCGATAGCCTGGTATCAGCAAACTTTGCCCACATCATCCCGCGTTGAGCGAGGCGCTTCCGGCGCTTACCCGAATTGTGATGGTCCCGGTCGGATTGGGATTCAGATCGCCGCTCGCCGTGGTGTTCGCGGCATCGTGATTCTCGGAGATATTCCAGCCATTCACATTCAGACTTCCCGCCGAGGCGGTCGCGTCGAGGTGGGCGCTGGTATCCTGAGGAAGCGTCACATCCGCCGATCCGGCGTTGACCTCCACGAAGAGTGAGCCGCCGGACTGGAGCGCGCCATCCATCGTCAGGCTGCCCGCGTTGACGTTCAACGACGACCCCTTCGCCATCGTCATGCTGGTCAGCGTCGCGCTGCCTGCATTGACGTGCGTCGTGAGCTTGCCCGTGAAGCCCGAGGCGGCGATCGTTCCGGCGTCCTCGGTGACATTCAGATTGGTGTTAGCGGGCGCGGTCACGGTCAGGTCGATCTGAGCGCGCTGGAAGCCGTTGAAGAACCATCCGCCAGCGTCAGTGTTGTCTTCCTGGATGTTCACCTGATTGCCGCTCTGCGTCGCCGAAATGGTGATCGAATCCAGTGCGCTCTGCGCCTGCGAATGGGTCAGCGCGCGCACCCGCTTGGTGGCGTGGAGCGTAATCTGTCCATCGGTTCCAGGGTTGATATGCACGCTGCCAGCGGCGCTGTCGATCACGAGCGTCGGAACGCCCGTGACGCTGAACGTCTTATCAACGGTGGCGGAGGCTGGCGTGCTGTTGAACGCGATGGCCGCCAGCACAGCGCCGATGCCACCGCATGCCAGCGCCAGCGCCACAAAGACGATGAGCAGGCCAGCAATCCAGCGGACATAGGTTGGAGGGCGATGACGCTCGCGCGGCGCGCCGCCATAGGCCGGGATCTCTCGGCCACGTCTTTCCTCTTCAGGCGGGAGTACGGGTGGTGGTCCGTCAACGCCATAGTTGTCGGAAGATGGGCCACCGGAATAGGTATCGTTCATCATGATGTCGGCTCCTTGATGATCTGCACTGTCATCGCTAACGTCTCTAACCGCTCTACCTCAAGCGCTGATTCAATGGTTGTTCCTGAGGCACTGGACACAGTATGACGCCCGGATGTGTGCGAAGTGTGTCGAACCTGTGACGGTCTCTCAGCGGGTTTGTGACGGCTGGTGCGACCAGGTTATAAGGGGGTTATGGCAAGAAGTTACACTTAGAGAACGAGGCGGTAGCCGACACCCCAGACCGTGACGATTTTGTCGCCAATGGGGCCAAGTTTCTTCCGCAGCCGGGTGATATGCGTGTCCACCGTACGCTCGAAGCCGTCGTACTCATAGCCCCAGATACGCTCGACCAGAAACTCGCGGCTAAACGCGCGACCGGGATGCTCAACAAAGAGCTGCAGAAGCTCGAATTCCTTGGGGGTAAGGTCAAGCTCCGCGCCGTCCAACGTCGCCACATGCATGGCGGCATCGACCCGGAGCGGGCCGCGCACAGTGGTGGTCGCTGCTTCAGCGGCCGCAGATGACGCCTCGCCAGCTACCGATACAGGCGTTTCTGCCGCCTGCCCGCTTGAAACGGGACTCTGCGCATCGAGGGTGACGCGCCGCAACAGCGCGCGGACGCGGGCCAGCAACTCGCGCATGCTGAATGGCTTGACCACGTAATCATCCGCGCCAACCTCCAGGCCAAGCACTCGGTCTATCTCCTCCGACCGGGCGGTCAGCATGAGGATGGGCATCAGGTGGGACTGGCGCACGCGGCGGCAGACGGCGAGACCATCCATACCGGGCAGCATCCAGTCGAGGATAATCACATCGGGGCGGTGTTGCTCCACCAGCGTCAGCGCCGTTGGGCCGTCGAAGGCCTGCACAACGGCATAGCCGTCGCCCTCAAGATGTCCTTTGATGAGGTTGCAGAGGTCCACCTCATCCTCGACGAGCAGTACCGTCGCCATCGCCCGTGTTCTCCCACATACGGCGCGGAACCAACCACACCACAGCAGGAAGTATACCACTCAGATGGTTCGCAGCACGACGCGGAACTGGCTGCCTTCGCCTGGCGTGCTGGCGGCGCTGATCGAGCCGCCCATCGCCTGCACGAGATCGCGCGCAATCGCAAGCCCCAGACCAAAGCCGCCGGATGCGCGGGTGCGTGAGGCGTCCGTGCGGTAGAAACGGTCGAAGACGCGGGCGAGGTCATCGGGAGGGATGCCGATGCCGGTGTCGGCCACCGTAATCGCGAGATGGCTCGCATCCTCCCGGCTCACGCTGATGGAGACGATGCCACCAGAGGGCGTGTAGATGATCGCGTTGCGCACGAGGTTGAGCAGCACCTGCGCGAGCCGGTCGCGGTCCGCCAGCGCTGGCGGTAACTCCGGCGCGATGCTGCGCGTCACCTTCACCTGACGGTCGCGCATGGCGAGCGGCGCCAGCGACTGGTACACCTCTTCGACGACCTCGCCAGCCGAGATGGGCCGCACGTCGAGCTTGAGCTCGTCGGCATCGGCGCGGGCCAGCGCGAGCAAATCATCCACCAGCGAGCTCAGTCGCTCCGCCTCTCGCGCCACGATTTCCAGATAGTGCCTGGTGTTCTTCTCGTCACTGGCGCCCTGGTCCTCGGACATCAATAACGACTCGACATGGCCTGAGATATTGGCAATGGGCGTGCGCAGCTCATGCGAGACGTTGACGATCAGTTCGCGCCTGCTCTGGTCGGCGCGTTCAGCGCGCGTCCGTTCGCGGGCGGCCGTCGCGCGGGCCTCGGCCAGCCGCTGCGCGTTATCGTTCATGCCGAGCATCACGCGGGCGAACTGCCCCCAGACAAACGCCAGCCCGTTGAAGGCGTAGAGCGCGCCAATCAACAGAATAATGCCAAGCATGCTCAACACCAGGGTCGCTACGATGAACAGCGGGACATTGAGGCCGCTGATGGTAATGCCGAAGACCAATCGCAACTGGAACTGGTCGCTCAGCCCGCGGTTGAGCGCCAGCGCCATGAGATACATGACCGGGCTCAGCAGGAGGCTGACCGCTAGCGACAGGAGAGAAATAACGCAGGCAAAACTAAAGACGCCGAAGGGGAACTCGACCAGCACATAGGCGAGACCTTTCCAGGTGACGGGGTTGCGCAGCATGAGCACAAAGCGATTCCAGAGCGAGACCCCAGGCGGCGCGGGCGCGGCCATCGGCGCGATGCGCACGTTGAGCCACCACATCATCAGCTCGCGCTCGAACGTCGCGAACCCCCATGCGGCGAGCAGCGTTGCGGCCAGCAGCGCGAATCCAACGCCGATGATGGCGGTGCCGAGGCCGACGGAGAAGCAAGTCACGAGAAAGACAAAGTAGAAGAGGCCCAGCGGAAACGCCGCGACGAGGTACGCCAGGTTGAAGTAGGTCTGGCGGCGGGCGACAACCGCGAGCAGGGCGAGGATTGGTTGGCGACGCGCCACGCCGCGGCCCTGTATCTCGTCGTAACGATAGTCCATAGAATTCTCTCCATCGAGCGTGCTGGGTCGTTTCTCGCCGAAGTATAGCGCCGCAATGCGTCAAGCGTGTGCCAAAAGTGTTACGAAATCGGCTGGCCAGGATTGCCGACACTCTCATGCAGGCAAATCCACTCATTGACAGCATCTCATGCCCCCTGATACACTCACCGCACCAATTACTCCATCCAACGTTTGTTTGAGATAGTGGGATAGGCCTATGACGATAGCAAGGATACCGAAGACATCAAACGAAAGCCACGAGCGGATCATTCAGGCGGCCACGCTGCTCTTTGCCGAGCATGGCTACCACGGCGTCAGCGCGCGCCAGATCGCCGATGCGGTCGGGCTGAACGTCGCCACCGTCCACTACCATACGGGCGGCAAGCGCGAACTCTACCTGAGCGTCATCCGCCGTCTCTATGAGCAGGAACAGGCGCTGGTGGTGAGCGCTCTGGATGCTCAGACAGCAGAGACGTGGGCAGATCCCGCGCGACTCTGGACGGCTCTTACGACCCTCGCCGACGCGCTTGTTGACTTTTTGGATCAGCATCCCGAGCGGGCGCGCCTCTACATGCATCGCTGGCTCGAAGCCGACGACGAGATGACGCCCGTCGAGGCTGGGCTCTCGCTGGCGCTGCACGGGCCGCTACTGGAGGTATTGCAGAGAGCACAGGTGGCAGGGGCGATCCGACCTGATGCGGATATTAAGCTATTTCTGCGCAGCTTCACCTGGCTGCTCTTCAGCTACTTTGTTACCGGGCCAATTGACTGGCGCGCCTGGCGCGGCGATCCACACGCCCCCGAATCGCTCACCGCCTTCCGTGCCTACCTGCGCGACTATCTGGCACGGATGCTCGGCATCTCGCCGGTTGGGGATAACGCCGCCCCATAGACGCCTGCTACGAGACACACGACAGGAGATGATACTACAATGCCATTACCGCCAACTGGACTCTCACACGACGCGGTGCGTACCGCGCTGGCGGCGTATCGCCAGCATGACGTGCGCTGGCGCGAGGGACGCATCTTTGCGGGCGTCTACGACCCCGGCACGGATGTCGCCGACGTCATCACCGAGGCCTATACCAGCTTCCTCAGCGAGAACGCGCTCTATCCCAACTACTTCCCCAGCCTGCTCCAACTCGAAAACGATGTCGTAGGCATCGTTGCCGACCTGCTGCGAGGCGATGAGCATGTCGTCGGCAACTGCACCAGCGGCGGCACCGAGAGCATCATACTGGCGGTCAAGACCGCCCGCGATGCTGCCCGCGCCATGCATCCTGAGATCACCGCGCCGGAAATGATCGTCTCGCAGACCGCGCACCCGGCATTTCACAAGGCGGGTCACTATCTCGGCGTCAACGTCGTCGTCACGCCATTCGATGCGACCACACTCCGCGCCGATCCGACGGCGATGCGCGCCGCGATCACGCCGAACACGATTCTGCTGGTCGCCTCCGCGCCGTGCTACTCCTATGGAGTCATCGACCCCATCGAGGAGATCGCCGCGCTGGCAGTCGAGCATGGGTTGTTCTGCCATGTGGATGCCTGTGTCGGCGGCATCCAGCTTTCCATCATGCGGCGCGCGGGCGAGAACCTGCCGCCGTTCGACTTCAGCGTACCAGGCGTCAGCACGATTTCAGTGGACATGCACAAGTATGGTTACGCAGCCAAGAACGTCTCGACGCTGCTCTACCGCAGTCGCGATCTCCGCCGCTTTGCACTCTACGCCAACGCGCAGACGACCGGCTACGTCATCCTCAATCCTACTGTGCTCTCGAGCAAGTCGGGCGGGCCGCTGGCTGGCGCGTGGGCCGCGCTCAACTATCTCGGCGAGGCGGGCTACCGCGATATTGTCGCTGAGGTGATGGCGACGACGCACCGTCTGATCGCTGGTATCGCCGCGATGGATGACCTGCGCGTGCTCGGCCAGCCCGATATGTGCATGTTCGCGGTCGCCTCAGATGCCCTCAATGTCTTCGCGCTCGACGACGCGATGAGCCGCCGCGGCTGGTCGCTCCAGCCCCAGTTCAGCGCGGGTGGCGTGCCCGCGACGCTGCATATCGCCGTCAACCGCTCGAACGTTGGCCGCGAAGTTGCGTTCCTGGCTGATCTGGCCGACGCCTGCGCCGAGGTGAAGGCTCAGGCGGGCTCGCTCGACGATGTAGGTGAGCTGCGCGCTGAGGTCGAGCGGCTGATGCAGCTACCGCCTGGGCCAGAGAGCTTCGCGCGTATCGCGGCGCTGGCGGGGCTGCAGCCAGGCCAGATGCCCGATGGCTTCGCGCGCATCAACACGGTGCTGGATGCCCTGCCACGACAGGCGGTAGAGGCGCTGCTGGTGGAATATCTGAATGGGCTGTATGCCTGATACTGAGTGGGAATGTGGATGTGAAGAGCGAGGAGCGATTGCCCTATGCAGACGGTCGCGGCCCCGGCGCGGAGCGTGCGCTGGCGAATCCCGGTGGTGTTCGGACTGACCTTCTTCGTCAACTATCTCGACCGCAATAATCTGGCGCTGGCGCTGCCCCGGATTGCCGACCAGTTCGGCTGGACCGACAAGCAGACGGGCGAGCATGGCCAGTATTTGCTTGGCGCGTTCTTCCTGGCGCTTGGACTCTCCAACATCTTTCTCAGCCCGCTGGCGCAGCGCATCGGCCCGCGTCGCAGTATCGTGCTGGCGATTGCGTCGTTCTCGGTGGTGACTATTCTCCAGGCGCCGCTGGGGCAATATCTCATCATCCTCATCATGTTGCGGCTGTTGCTGGGGCTCGGCGAGGGCTTCCATGTGCCGATGATGAGCGAGATCACCAGCCGCTGGTTTCCCCGCAGCGAGCGCTCGCGCGCCAACGCCATCTGGAACGTCGGCATTCTGCTGGCGACGGCGCTTGGTCCGCTGATCCTCGTCCCGCTGATTAGCTCGATTGGCTGGCAGCTTACCTTCGCCCTGCTCGGTGTCGTCGGCATGGTTATCTCAATTCCGCTGGTGCTGCTGGTCGTTCGTGATGAGCCACGCCGCGAGGATGGTGTAAGCGAGGCAGAGCTGACCTATATCGCTCAGGGCAGTGCGGACGCTGGCAAAGGCGCTGTGAAGCAGTCCAGGAGCTACCTGCGCTTCCCCACCTTCTGGCTGATGGTGCTGGCCGGGACGCTCAACGCCTTCTGTGGCTTCGGCGTGCTGAACTGGCTGCCGACCTACTTCGAGCGGACCAAAGGCATCGACTTCAGCAGCCTTGGCTGGCCGCTGGCCATCATTTTCAGCGCCGGGGTAGTCGGCGTGCTGTTGATGGCGGTGCTGGGCGAGCGCATCAACCGCCGGGTGTTGCTGATGAGCGGCGGCTACGTCATCGCCGCGGTGCTGGTCTTCTTCGCCACAACGATGACGGCCCTCGTGCCGTTGGTGGCGCTGTTCGCGCTGGGCGTCTTCTTCCAGAGCGCCTACACTGGCCACGAGTTTGCGGTGGTGCAGCGTGTCGTGCCTGAGGGCAGCGTCGGCTCCGGCTCTGGCACATACAACGGGCTATCCATCCTGTTCGGCGGCGTCGGCGGCTCGCTGATTCCCGGCACCATCGTCGCCATCACCGGCAGCTTCACCGCTGGGATGCTCAGCATCGTCTGTGGCGCGGTGCTCGCCGCCATCGTGCTCTTCGTGCTGGCGGTTGCCCTGCGCTATTAGCGACTGGCTACACGACGACGCCGAACTGCTCGGCCAAAACCGCCCGGTACTCGTCTTCGGACGGCAGCATCCGCTCCTCGCGCTTGCCGTCTAGCGTCGTTATCAGACGGAGGTCGCTGAGCGAGATGCGACCGTCTGGCAGGGCGAGCGAGCAGATGCGCTTCTGGGTAAAGTGCGAATCGGGCGAGGTCTGCTGATAGATGCAGCGCTCCGTGAAGTCGGTCAGCGCATGGATCTGACGGGTGAAACGGTAGACCGGTTCCCATTGCGCGTCTGAAGCGCTCCCCCATCGTTCGACCAGCCAGTAGGGAAAATGGACGCGGTTCTGGTCTACTCGCAGACGATAGGTGTATCCGTCGCCGCCGTCCTGCTCCATGTCTGGTTCCATGCGCAGCGGACGCCGGAACGAGTCGCCGAAGCCCACATCGGCCAGCCGGTCTGTGCCATCCACATCATGTACCAGCAGCGCGAGGTGATCGTACGCGGGGCTGAAAGTTCCTCCCGATCCGGCGACCTCCGCCGAGAGCAGCGTCACCCGATAGTCCAGTTGGCGCAGCAGCCACGCGAACATGCCATTCAGCTCATAGCAGAAGCCGCCACGCCGCCGGAGGACGATTTTGTCGTAAAGCGCGGCTACCTGCAACACAATCGGCTGGCCGTAGTGAATGGAGAGGTTCTCGAACGGCACAGCCAGCATGTGCGCCTTGTGCAGGGCTTGCAGCAACACCGATGACGGCCGCTGGAAGTCCATATGCTCCGGCGTCGTAAAGCCAATGCGGGCCAGATAGTCGCGCGGGTCGAGCCTGGTCGCCGTAGCGGGTGTATCCATTGGAAAGAATGTCCTCCCGGGGCATTGTATCGCGGACCCTTTTACGCTCGGCGCGCTTGGCTCCGATGCTCATCAAGTCGTGGCTGGTGGCCCGACAGAGTATTGTGCATCGCACGCCGGAGCGCCGTTAACCCCTGCATCAGCGCCGATTGCTCGTCAGGCGTCAGCTGGTCGAAGAGCTCCGCATGGCGCTCGTGCATATGTCGGTGCATCTCCTCAGTCATCCGCGCGCCAAGTTCGCTGAGACGGAGCAGACGGAGGCGGCTGTCGCGGGCATCGCGCTCGCGCACAATCCAGCCGCGCTGCTCCAGCTGCTGCACCAGCCGGGTCACACTGCTCTTCTCCAGCCGCAGCGCGGCGCCCAGATCCTGCTGCGAGATCGGCGCTCGCTCGGCCAGAATGTTGAGGGCATAGATCTCCGACAACGAGAGCGACCAGCCGGGCAGTACCTGGTCGGGCCGTAGCACGCCCATCTCGCGGATGACATCCATCAAGACCTGATCGAATGAGGTCGTTTCCATACCTCTCATTTTCGCACATAGGGTTGCATTGCACAACTATTTAGTTGTATGTTACAACAATAATGGTTGCGACATACAACCATATGGCACCGGGCAATCGCCCGACGACTCGCCCCTATCTCATGGGCTCTACAAGGGAGATGTAACAATGGGAAGTCCGCACACAACCGCGCGCCAGCGCTGGACGGCGCTGATACTGCTCTCGGCCATCGAGTTTATGATCCTGCTCGACACGTCGATCGTCAACATCGCCTTACCGGCGATCAAGACCGGATTACACTTCTCCGAGGCTGATCTTCAGTGGGTGCAGAACGCCTATATTCTGGTCTTTGGCGGTTTCCTGCTGCTCGGTGGGCGGGCCGCCGACCTCTTTGGGCGCCGACGCTTCTACCTGATTGGCCTGGCGCTGTTCACCGCCAGCTCTTTACTGGCGGGCCTCGCGCCGACGGCAGGCATCCTGCTCCTTGCCCGTGCAGTGCAGGGCATCGGCGCGGCAATCGTGATTCCCGCCGAGCAGTCTTTGCTGGTGACGATCTTCACCGATAAAGAGGAGTTCAACCGCGCCTTCGGCATCTGGGGCGCGATGGGCGCCGCTGGAGGCATCTTCGGGCTATTGCTGGGCGGGGTGCTCACGCAGCTTGTGGGTTGGCCGTGGATATTCCTGATCAACGTACCGATTGGCGCTGTCGCGTTGACCTTCAGCCCGCGTGTCCTCCCGGAGAGCCGCGCCACCGGAGAGGGACGCCAGCTGGATATTCTCGGTGCGCTGGCGGTTACGCTGGGTATCGTGGCACTGGCCTATGCGCCGATTGCGGGCCAGCAATATGGCTGGGGCTCACCGTTGGCGTATGGTGCGCTCGTGATTGCGGGGGCACTGCTCCTGGCATTCATTGGCATCGAGGCGCATTCGTCGTCTCCGCTCGTCCCGCTACGCATCTTCCGGAACCGCAACGCGAACGGCGCGAATACCGTCAGCTTTCTGGTGGGCGCCGCGCACGCGCCGATGTTCTTCCTGCTCTCGCTCTATCTGCAGCAGGTCCTCGGCTACGATGCCCTGACCGCAGGATTGGCGATTCTACCAATCGGTATGACCAGCCTGGTTTTCTCCCTACTGGTCCTTCCGAGGGCACTGGATCATCTAGGGTCCAAAGGCGTGCTCACCGTGGGAATGCTCTTGCTGGCTGTTGGTCTGACCATCTTCGCGCGCGTCCCGGTTCCGAGCAACTACCTGCTTGATATCCTGCCCGCGAGCCTCATCGTCGCCATCGGCCTGCCCTGCGCCTTTGCTGGCACCAACATCGCCGCCGTCACCGCGGTCCCCAACGAGGAGACCGGGTTGGCGTCGGGCCTGATGAACACCACACAGCGCGTCGGGAGTGGGATTGGGATTGCCACACTCACCGCCGTACTTGTCGCGCGTCTTGGTCCACTCTCCGGCCAGACCAGTCCTGCCCTACTGGCATCTGGATTTCAGACGGGCTTTCTTGGCGCGGCGCTCTTTGCGCTCCTGGGCGCCGTGTTGACGCTCCTCATCATCCGGCAAACAAAGCAGGCTCACGCCGACGTAACGGGAGATGTAGAGGGCGACAAAGATCTTGCACCAGCCGGAACACGCAAGTTCCATTTCCATCACTAAAGAGAGGATTTCACTACGATGGATCTCTATTCACTCGCATTGTTTTCACACCTGATTGGTGTCCTCAGCCTCTTCATCGGGATGGGGCTGCAATGGGTAGTAATCATTGGCTTCCGCAGGGCGCAGGCAGTTAGCCAGATGCGCCTGTGGAGTGGCCTCTTAAGACCTGTGGCGATGCTTGGACCGCTCTCCGCCGTCCTGATTCTGCTCGCTGGCGGCTACATGATGCTCACCACCTGGGGCATCGGCACCCCTTGGATTGTCGTCTCGATAGGCGCGATGCTGCTGATGGCAGCGCTGGGCATGGGCATTACGGTCCGCAAGCTGCGCATAGTCCAGCGGACAATGATGGCGCATGAAACGTCCGAGGTGATTTCACCGGAACTGCGCCAGCGCATCTATAACCCAATGCTCTGGACTTCGGCGCATCTGGCGAGTGGCATAGCGCTGGGCATCGTCTTTCTGATGGCGACCAAACCAGGCTGGCTGGCTTCATTGCTGGTAGTGGCCGTAACCATGGTGCTGGGAGCCATTACTGGAGCCACAACGGCGAAACCTCGCCCGATATCCGCCACTGCAGCCGCACAGCCCGATTTCGAGGCTACCACATCACATCAGCATGCCCTGGCCAATGAGACCACCATCACTCGCTCTAGCCATTAGTGTTTTCACTAGCCGGGCCAATGGCACGGTCTTGACCCGGCTAGCATACGTCAAGGAAGGTTTACATGACCATCTCAGAGTCATCGGCGCGCCCCGCCGAGCGGCGCCCAACTCTTAGCGAACGGCGTCCATCCCGCCTGCCTGGCCCGCCATGGCATACGGCTGTAGGGAACACACTCAGGTTTCTGCGTCATGCGCTCGACTTCAGCATGGAGATGCGCGAACGCTACGGCGATGTCGTCTCCGTCCCAACACTGATGGGTCGGTTGACGCTTGTCTTTCACCCTGACGGCGTGCGCCGCGTCTTGCAGGAGAACCATCTCAACTATAACAAGGATATCCCCGACTATCGCATTCTCAGCCTCGTTCTGGGCAAGGGCCTGCTGACCAACGATGGGGAGTCGTGGCTCCAGCAGCGGCGATTGATGCAACCGGCCTTTCACCGCGACAGAGTCGCCGCCTTCGGAACGGTGATAACGGATGCCACTGCGACGTGGCTCGACCAGCTTGATGCGGCTCAGGTCATAGGGAGCGACAAACCGCTCGACATCCCGCAGGAGATGTCCCGACTGACCTTGAGCATTGTCTGCAAGGCGCTCTTTGGCGCAGACCTGCCCGCAGCAGCGTTGGAGCGTGTCAGCCGCGCTCTCACCGCGGCGAATTACTTGCTGGCGGAGGCGTTTTACCTGCCGGGGATTCTCTCGCTTCCCACGCCGCAACGCCATCGGTTACGCGAGGCCCGGCGCGAGCTACACGCGGTCGTCGACACCATCATTCAACAGCGCCGTGCGTCAGGCGAAGAGCGCGGTGATCTGCTCGCCATGCTAATCGAGGCGCGCGATGCCGAGACTGGAACGGGTATGTCGGACCAGCAGCTACGCGACGAGGTTCTGACGTTACTGCTCGCCGGACACGAAACTACCGCCAACGCGCTCTCGTGGACGCTTTTCCTGCTGGCGCAGCACCCAGACACCGCAGCGAATCTCCAATCGGAGTATCGGCACGTGTTGCGGGGACGCCTGCCGCAGATGGATGATCTGCCACAGCTTCCGCTCACGCGCATGGTCATCGAGGAGTCGATGCGCCTCTATCCGCCCGCCTGGGCAGTGGGGCGTCACGCATTGGAGGCAGACGAGATCGGTGGCCACACGATCCCCAAAGGGGCGTATGTCCTGGTGTTCCAGTATGTAACCCATCGCCATCCTGACTTCTGGGAGCAGCCGGACGCCTTCGACCCCGAGCGTTTTGCTGCCGAGCGCTCAACTGGACGCCATCGCTTCGCCTACTTCCCGTTCGGGGGAGGGCCGCGCCTGTGCATCGGCAACCAATTCGCCCTGATCGAGGCACAGCTTATCCTTGCGACAATTCTGTCGCGCCATCAGTTGCTCCTGTCGCCGAAGGCGCGGGTGATCCCTGAGCCGCTGGTGACGCTACGCCCGCGTGGTAGTCTGCTGATGACGGCGCATCGTACTACGGAAGGAGATACACAATGACCGATAGGGATAAAACCCAGGCACGCGCGCGGCTGAGGCAACTCGCAACAGAATCTATCGAGAATCGCGATCCCACTGGCTGGTTCGAGAAGCTTTATCGAGGCGCTGAGGGCAATCCAGAGGCGATCCCGTGGGCGCATCTGAAGGCCAATCCGCTGCTGATCGACTGGGTAACGAACAACCAGCCCAACGGCGAAGGCAGGCGGGCGTTGGTCGTCGGCTGCGGGCTGGGCGACGACGCCGAGGCGATGGCGCGTCTTGCCTTCGAGGTGACGGCATTCGACATATCGCCAGCGGCGATAGCATGGTGTCGGCGACGTTTCCCCGACTCCCAGGTGCGCTATACCTTCGCGAACGCACTGTCGCTGCCAGAACAGTGGAGCGGGCGGTTCCACCTGATCGTGGAAATCTATACGCTCCAGTCGCTGCCCTTCCAGGCAATGCGGGAACGGGTCGCCGCGAACCTGGCGCGCTGCATTGCGCCTGACGGGTCGCTACTCGTCATTTGTGCGGGACGAGACGAGAGCGATGAGCCAGGGTCGATGCCCTGGCCCCTGACACGTCCCGACCTGGCTGCATTTGAGCGACTGGGCCTGCGCGAGGCGTCATTTGAGGACCTTCTGGCTGGGGAAGAACTCTCCTTCAGGCACTTTCGCGTCCATTACCGCAGGTGATCGAATACACGCTTGAGCAGTGCTTACCTGAGACTGCTCAAGCGTCTTCGCATTGTCGCTTGCAAGCTACGCGTGGGAGATGGCTAGAGCGCCGCTTTTTGCATAGTTGATATCGGTGACCGCTGCGATCACGTACGTTGACGTGCCATCGGTGATACTCCCGTTGGTTAGCGCCGAGCGGTCGTCTCCAGTCAGGTCTAACTTTGTCATGGAGTTGCCGTTGCGTCGTGTGGTATTGGTCGTGACTTTATAGACATCGCCAACACCCTTCCATGTCACATCTACCGTGAACGTTGGGCCTTCCTCACCGGTGTAGTACGACGTCGTCGGAATGGTTGCATGTAGGGTTGCGCCCTCAGTCTGTCCGGTTACCTGAAGGTCAGGGCTGGTCGTGTCTCCAAAATAAAATGTGCTGGTTCCGGTGCAGTTATCATATTTCCCGATGCTTACCATTGCGTATTGGGTCGTCGTAGCGGGACCTGGAAGCGCGTGCGTAAGGCCATCGAACACATTAACCTGGACATCGATGTAGACGCCATCGGCGCATGTGGAGGTATCAACCTCGTTGACTCCAGCCGCTGCGGTAAACCCCTTGACGTGGCAGGACGGGGTGCCATCCCACCCCTGCGGACAGAGTCCACCGTCACCGCTTCCGCTTGCATGCGCTGGTCGACCACCGGCCAGGGTAAACCCGACCGCCGTGCCGACACATACGACCACAACCAGACCTAGAGTCACAAATGCCCAGCGACGCCGCTTGCCATTGAAGAGCATAGACCGCATCTTCCCCTACCCCAATCCTTCCTCATGCAATTCACCCACGACATCACCACCGTCAGTACGATCCAGGAATAGACCACTTACTTATGGCTGATGAGTGAGTCCAACAGTCCCTCTATTCAGGGCAGCGTCAGCATACCTAAAACGCTGCCCGCATGCAACACTCTAATACTAACAACGTGTGATCGCTGTATACTCCGGCGAGCAGTCCCAAATGAGACACCAGATGATGAGCCTGGTGTAACTTTTGCCGCATAGAGCGCAAGAGTGTGCCATCTTCGCCGCACGTACGTACTACCCATGTGGGACAAGACGCGGGTATACTGCGCTTGAGTGTGGCACCGAAGCTGCACATGAGAGGCGTGAGGCGGGCGAGACATGATACGGCTGCTGCTGGTAGAAGACCATAAGACGGTGCGCCAGGCGCTCAAGGCTGGGCTGGAGGCGACGGGCGAGGTGCAGGTGGTGGCCGAGGCCGCCACAGCCAACGAGGCAATCGCCGCCGCAGATGCCAACCTCGAGGCTGAGGTCGCGCTGATGGATGTCGAGCTGCGCGACCCCGAACTGGGCGTGGCGGCCGCCAGTGGCGTTGGCGCGGCGGTCGCCATCCGGCGCGAGCGTCCACGCTTCCCGGTCGTCTTCTACTCGATTCAGGACGACGACTCCTATTTTCGCGAGTTTCGCGCCGCTGGCATCCTCAGCCACTATGCCTATGTTCGCAAGAGCAACTATCTGCTCCCCTCGATGCTGGCGCCGCTGCTCAAAGACGCCATTGCCGGGCGCAGCTTTATCGACCCCGAGATCGAAGATCGCGTGGACGAGGTACGCGAGCGTGACGCGACCTCCCCGCGCGCACTGCTGGAGCCGAACGAGCTCCGGGTCGCCGAACTGCTGGCGCAAGGGCTAACCAACGAACAGATCGCCGCGCGCATGGGGCTACGCGATGCCCGCGCCGTCAGCCGGACGAACGGTCGCATCTACGACGCCTGGCGCTTGAGCGAGAGCACCACCGACGAGAAGGTGGCCCGCGCCCGTGCCGCCCTCATCTACGTCTATGACCGGCCGATAGTCTGGGGCGAAGATGGCCGCGCGCTCGTGCCGGATCGCAAGGGTGGCTGGTCGCCGCTCTTCGGCGAGCCGCCTGGAGCGGGGGAGCCGTAGCCAATGGACACCGTGCTTCAGGTTGGGCTGGCGCAGGTCGCCATCGCACTCTCGGCCTTCAATCTCATCACCTTTCTCTGGCTCGGCCTGATGGTGTTGCTGCTGGGAGACCGCCGCAACCTCATTACCTGGGTCGGCGGCATTGGATTGCTACTGGCGGCGTTGTTCTTTCTCTGCCACGGCGCACTAGTCGGCGCGGGCGTGCCAGAGGGACCATCACCCTCGGATGTCTGGTGGCGCGTCTCCTGGCTCCCCGCCTTTGTCGCGCCGCTCTTCTGGGCGGCAACTGGACTCCATTATGCCGAGCTAGCGGGCGTCTCGAAGAATCTGCGCCTGCCAGTACTTACGGCGGTCGCCAGCCTGGGGCTGCTGGCCATAATGCTGGCGGTTGTCTACTGGCCCGCGCTTTCCCAATATGGCGATTTCATTCGCCTGCTCGATGCGTCGATACGCCTGCGTCAGCCCGTCCCGCACCCACCCAATGTCTCGCCCGTCCTGCCCGCGCTGGGGCTGGCGTTCGTCGTCTACATCGGCGTCTGCGCCTGCCTGCCATGGATCTTGCTCGTGGCGCGGCGTCTGCTGCCCGATACAGCCCGCGTTCAACCTACCGGATCGGAAGAGACGCTGCTCTGGGATGCTGGCGATGCCTGGAGCCGCGCGCGTCCCGGTCTGCTCTGGGCCTCGCTCTGCATGATGGGTGCTGGCGCGGTGGTCGCGATCATCGGAGCGCTGGTGCTGCTCTCGGAACATCGCGCCTCGCTGACGACCGTCACGGGACCTCTGCCGATTCAGGTGCCGGTGACGCGCCCTGGCCACGTTCCAACCGTCCTGGTTGGCGCAGATCTGCTGGTGCAGATGGCGCTGGCGGGACTGGGGCTGACACTGGGACGCGCCGTTTTGCGCCAGGGCATCCTGGTCGAGCGCCGACTGCCACAGCGCGGCTATCTGAGCCATTGGCGCGGCATGGCTCTCATTGCGGCGGTGCTGGCGGCGGCAGTCGCCTGGATGACGGGAGTGGAAGCCGAGGCGCTGCCGGATTTGTTGCTCTTGCTGGCGCTCATCACGGGCGCGTATGCCGTCGTCACCTGGCAGTCGTTCGCGGCGCATGACCGCCTCCTCGATCAGATGCGCCCCTTTATCGCCAGCCTGACCACCGGGCAGGCGAACTGGCTCACTACCGATCCACGCGAGATCGAGCGTAACGTGGAGGCGCTCTTCACCAGCCTCTGCCGTGATGTGCTGGGAGCGGCGCGTGGCAGGCTCTCGCTGACCGCGGGCCGCCTGCATCGGACGTTCAGCTATGAAGCGCCCGCTCACGAGGTGAGCGATCTGTTTGATCGCCAGGAGTGGGCGCTGCCAGTCAGCGATGAGCGCGGCGTGGTGGCGCGGCTGGTGCTTGGCCCGCGCGTGGATGGCGCTGGCTATACCTCCACCGACCTGGAACTCGCGCGCGCCTGCGGTCAACGTATTCTCGACGCCGTGGGCGAGTTCGTGGCTGCCCAGGCGATTGCGTCGCTGGCCAGGCGACGCGGGTTGGAGGCCGAGCTGAGCGCCGCCCTGCCACGCCGCGTGCTCCACGATGAGGTATTACCTCGCCTGCATCTGGCGATGTTGCGGCTGGAAGCGCTCCGCGCGCGGCTGCCCGTCGTGCGTGTCGCCGAACCCGCGCACGCATCCACATCATCCTCACTGCCGGGGCAGGCAGGCCCAGCCGACACTGACACGCCGCCCGATGCGCGGGGCGAACTGGAAGCTGTCGTCCACGAGCTAGGGCTGGCCCACCACGATCTGGCGGCGTTGATGCGCGCCGCACCGATTGCCAACAAACGCCACCTCGAACATGGACTGGCTAGCGCCCTGCGCTCCGCACTCGATGGCGAGTTCCGCGGCACATTCGACGCGCTGGTGCTCGATGCGCCAGACGACGCCTGCCGGGCCGCCGATGCGCTTTCTCCCATCGTCGCCGACTTGCTGCTGGGTGCGGTCCAGGAGGCGCTGCGCAACGCGGGCCGCCATGGGCGTGGCGATGACCTGCATCGTCGGCTGGCCGTGCGCATAGCACTCACCGCGGATGATCGCAGCGTCACGGTGACGGTGCGGGACGATGGCGTTGGGCTGCAATCAGAGCGGGCACGCGCCGGACAGACTGAAACCGAGGTCACATCCTTCGTCGTCCAGCCAGTCGATTCGGGAGGCACCCGTAGCGGTCTCTTGACGCACGGCGCTTTGATTGCGCTCATTGGCGGCACACTGACGGTGCATAGCGCCCCCGCCCAGGGGACAACCGTCACGATTCGCGTCCCGCGCGTCGGGCCTGAGGCTGGCGGCGCGCTCGACACGCCACAGCGCTAAAGCTCACCCCAAATGTTGCCGCGCGCGTGCCACATCCGTCTGGTACAATGGGGCAAAGGCGTCGCTGTGTCATACCATGCTGCGACGTTGCTCTCTTCCCGCGGCGCTCAGACCGCGCGGAAGCGTCTCTGTCGTTCAGGAGGAGTTTGTGGCGAACCAGAACTATCAACCCACGCTTGGTGAGCGCTGTCTGGGGGAGCTGGTGGGAACCTTCCTGCTGGTTTTCGTGGGCGGCGGCGTTGCGGCGGATGTTGCCTTGCTGCATCGCAACGCCCACGGCGCTTCGATACCAACCGCCGATTTATTGCTGGTGGCGCTGGCGCATGGCCTGGTCTTGTTTGTCATCGTTATGATCACCGGGAGAATTTCTGGCGCGCATGTCAACCCCGCGATTACGCTTGGGCTTGCCTCGATTGGTCATTTCAAGTGGTCAGACGTGCCCGGCTATCTGATCGCGCAGCTCGTCGGTTGTATTCTCGGGGCGCTGGCAATCATGATTCCTTTTGGGCGCGACATCGCGACGGTTGGGCTGCTGGGTCGCCCTGAACTGGCCGCCAACACCAACCTCATCGCCGGACTGCTCGCCGAGGGGTTGGGCGCTGCTATCCTGGTCATCACCGTCGTTGCCCTGGCAGCCGATAGACGCGCTCCCGCTGGCTGGGCAGGGCTGGGCATCGGCATGGCGCTGACCGCAGCCATCATGATCGTCGGACCGGCGACAGGCGCCGCGGTCAATCCAGCGCGCGCATTTGGCCCCGACATCGTTAGCATTTTCTTCGGCGCGCCAGCCGTTGACTGGGTTGCCTTTATCGTCTGCTACCTGATTGGCCCGATCCTTGGTGGCATTGGCGCTGCGTGGCTCTACGCCCGCATGGCGCGCCTGCCACGCCCCAGCAAATAACGCGCAATTCCATCGCTCATAACATTGGTTCGGAGAGGTTGGCGCCTCTCCGAATCTTCTATTTCCGAGAGTTCAGCGCCTCTCACGCCGGGCGGTCGTACATCTGTACCCCATGTGCTCCCGCGATATAGACACGCTCGGTCATGCCGACGAAGAGGCCATGATCGATAACGCCCGTAATTGCCTTGATCCGCGCCGCGATGCTGACCGCATCCAGTATCGGGCCGAACCAGCAATCGAGCACATAATTCCCGCCATCGCTGACAAAAGGCGCATTGGGCATGGAAGCGCTCGACGCCATACGCCGCTGAACCGTCGCGCCAAGCGCCGCCAGCCGTCCAGCGGTGTGACGCCAGCCAAAGCGATCTACCTCGACAGGGATGGGGTGTTGCGAGGCAAGCGCGCTAACAACCTTCGACTCATCGACGATGATTATCCGCCGCTGGCTGGTGACAGCCACCAGCTTCTCCCGTAGCAGCGCGCCACCGCGCCCCTTGACCAGATCGAGCGAGGGTAGAATCACTTCATCGGCGCCATCGATGCTGAGGTGTAGCGTCACCACATCATCCAGCTCGGCCAGCGGAATACTCAGGCGTTGCGCCTCGCTGCGTGTCCGTTCGGATGTGGCGACGCCAGTGACGCGCAGCCCCTGGCGAATCCGCTCGGCCAGCGCTTCGAGCATCAGGTCGGCGGTGGTGCCTGAGCCAAGGCCAATCGTCATGCCATCAGCAACATCACGCTCGACGGCTGCCTGGGCCGCCGCGCGCTTCCACGCCTGCCGGAGCAGGTCATCCTGTGTTGGTTGGTCCGCCACGCGCCCTCCTCATCACTTGCGCTCGTGAATCCCGCCCGCCACCACGCCACGGCACGCTCACATAAGGGGAATCTGCCGCCCGCGTCCTTTGCCTGGAGGCATCCCCGCGCGAATGCGCCTTGCCGTGACCCGGTCGTTGGCCGCTTCGGTCTCAAGCAGAGGAAATGCGCGGTGAAATCGGCGGTCGAATTCACGCGCGCGCTGCTGGATATAGACGGCCCGCTGCTCATGCGCAAAGGCGTAGAGCTCGCGCTTGCGCTCATCTGGGAGCGCGCTATCCAGCAGATAGGCGAGCACGAAATCGGGCTTACCCTTCTCGGCATAGCGCTGCGCCTGCACCTCAGCATCAGCGCCCGCCGCCAGCTCCTCCGCCACAATATCGAGGATCGCCTGGCGTGCTTGCGAGCGATAGAGCGCATCGAACGCTGGCAAGGTATCGGGCGAATCATCAGCCATATGCAATCCCGTCCTTTCCGCCATCCTCTCCTATTATAGCGACGGCAATGAGGGAACGACGAGATAGCTCACTCTGACTCGGACTGTCATGAGCGGCGAATCAGGAGCGCCCCGGGCAGAATATGCGCCTCGAAGCGTTGCGCGGTGAAAACCTCACCGTCGCAGTGGGCATGAATTGGCTGGTCAGCCTCCAGCGTAAGCGAACGGGCAAGGAGATGGCGCACCTCAGGCTGGTCGGTGTGCTTGCCCTGCTTCACCATCGGCAAAAGGCGTAGCGCCCGCATCTGTCCAGGCTTGACGATCAGACAGACGTCGAACAGCCCATCGGTCGAGTCGGCGTTGGGATTGATGCGGAATCCGCCGCCGTAGGTCGGCCCGATGGTGACGGCGGCCACCGTATAGGGACGCTGATCCTGCGCCGCGCCATCCAGCGAGACGCGCAGTTGCGGGCAGCGGTGGTACTGAAAGAGCAGCTCGTAGACGCTGGCAGTCTGATAGAGCGCGTTGCCGCGCAATAGCGGTACGTGTTTGAGCCGCTCGGCCCGTGCCGCGACGTTCGCGTCCAGCCCCACGCCCAGCGAATTGATGAAGTAACGGCCATTGACCTCGCCCGCGTCCATAGGTGTTGGCGTGGCATGCAGGGCGATTTCGAGCGCCTGAAGCGGGTCGTGCGGCAGCTTGAGCGTGTTGTAGGCGTAATCGTTGCCGCTACCCGCCGGGACGATGCCCAATGGCACGCGCTGCCCTGAGGCGAGGATGCCGTCGGCGACCTCAGAGAGCGTGCCGTCGCCACCTACCGCGATGATCGAGCGGCCCGCGCGCGCGGCATCCCCAGCAATTCGCTGTGCGTCACCGGGGGCACGGGTCAGCGCCAGCTCGCCCCGTCCGCCCGCCAGCGCCTTTTCGAGTGGCGCGCGGAGCTTTGCGCTCCGTCCGCGGTTGCCCGCGGGATTGAGGATGACAATCGGTGGCTCGGAGGAAAGCGCGGCTGGCTCAGGCAGCGAAGTAGCATCTGGCCCACTCATGAGCGGTTCTCCCGTCTTTGCGGAGCATCCCACGGTTCTCAGCGCCGCGGAATTGGCCCACAGTGTACCGCGTTTTGCCGCTACGGTAAACCCCTGCCGTTATCGTCTGGTCGCGCCCAGGGGGTGCTTCGTCGGCGCGCCAGCGGGCCGGGGGTATTGCGATGGGCAACGGCGCATCTGATCGGCGACCACCAGGACGCGCCCATCATCTAGAGGAGGGATGCTGACGGGGATTGGGTCGTGCAGCAGCGCGCCCAGGATTGCCGCCGCGCGCTCGCCAGCGGCAAGCTCATCGGTCAGGTCGCCCTTCTTGGGCAGCACGATGCGGCAACTGGAATAGGTGAACGGGCAGCAGTACTCCAGCAGCGTGGGAAGCGCCGCGACGGCCCGCGCTGTCACGAATTGGTAGCGGCTCCGCTCGCCCGGCTGCCGTATCAGCTCTTCCGCCCGACCATGCACTGGCCGCACATTGCCCAGGCCGAGCGTCGCGACAGCCTCCTGCTGGAAGTGAACCTTCTTACCAGTGGCATCGAGCGAGGTAACCTGCCAGTGAGGAAATGCGATGGCCAGCGGCAACGCGGGAAAGCCCGCCCCACTGCCGATATCCAGTACGCGCTGTGGGAGCTTCCACAGGTGCGGCGGGAGAGGCAGCACGCAGGTGAGCGAATCCAGGAAGTGGCGCGTCTCGATCTCCGCCGGATCGGTGATGGCGGTTAGGTTGATGCGCGCATTCCAGTCCAGCAGCAGCGCGCGCAACCGCACGAACCGCTCGATCTGCCCATCGTCGAGCGGGATACCCATCGCCGCGGCTCCCGCCCGCAACACAGACAAATTGTCGGCATCGCTGTTCACACGTGCTCCGTCAGCTCACACGCTTCTGTTTATTGCTCAGGTAGTCGAGTAGCACGTATTCACCCAAGTCGTCCGGGCTGGTAAAGAACGCGCGCCCCCGGTTGATCGTCGCCATCTGATTGACGAAGTGCTTCAAGGTGGGATCGTCCCACAGCATGAATACGTTGATGGTGATATTTTCGCGCGTGCAGCGCTTCACCTCGTGCAACGTCTGCAGCATCGCCTCGGGTGGCGGTGGCCAGTCGAAGACCCAGTGGCCGCCCACCTGATAGACCGACGGACCGCCATCGGTAATCATGATAATTTGCTTGTTGACGCCGCGTGACCGCCCTAGCAGCTGGCGCGCCACCATCAGCCCATGCACCATGTTCGTGCCCTGCACATGGTCCCACTCACCGATCTCGATCAACTCCTCCGCCTTGAACTCACGCGCCATATTCGAGAAGCCGACGAGGTAGAGGTCGTCGCGCGGGAACTGGCCGCGAATCAGGCTTTCGAGCGCGATGGCGACCTTCTTGGCTGGATGCCAGAGGTCGTTGAGCAGCATGCTCCAGCTCATGTCGAGCATCACGACGGTGGACGAACGCGTGACCAACTCAGTGCGATAGACCTCGAAGTCATCGCGATCCAGGTGAGCGGGCGTGCCCGGCCCGTTGCGATTAACGCTATTCATCAGCGTCTTTTCGAGGTTGAGATGGAAGGGATCGCCAAAAGTGTAGGGCTTGGTGTCCTCATCGCGCTCGCCGCCGTAGCCACGCTCCGGCAGTTTATGATGCCCGAAGGCATCACGCTTCAACTTGGCGAAGATATCTTCGAGCGCCTTCTGTCCTATCCGCCGGATGCCACGCGCGGTTAATTCAAGATGCTCGCCATTGTGACGAACGTACCCGTCCTCTTCGAGCTGGCGCATCATCTGCTGTAGCTGCTCGAGCGCCTGGGCCTCCTCTTCGCCGACGAGGTTGCGCATCTGCTCAGGATCAAGCCCATCGATATCCCCAGAGCGGCGCGAGGCCCGCAGGTTGTTCTCAAGATCGTCCATCTCCTGCAAGATACCCATCAGATGCATCGCCTCGGCCAGCGAGACCGGCTCGTCGCCGGTCAGCGGGAATCGCGTGCGGCGACTGGGAGACAGCGCATCCAGATTCATCGCAAGCTCGGCCAGGTCCACACGGAGCCGGTCATCACCAATAAGGTTATCCACCATCTCCTGGAGCTGCTGGCGCTGGTCCGGCGTCATGCTTTCCATCAACGCCTGCATCTGCGCCTGCCGCTGCGCCATCTGCTCGACCAGGTCGTCCAGCGAGTTGACGCCGGGGAAGAAGTCGCCGTACTTCTGCATAAAGCTATCGAAGTCTGGCTCGCCACCCTCGGCGCGCTCGCGCAGCATCTGGTTCAGCTCGCGCACCATCTCGCGCATGCGGGCCATATCTTCCGGCGTCATGCTGGAGAGCGCCTGCTGCATCCCCTGGAAGTATTGCTGCATGATCTGCTGCTGAAGCTGCTGGAGCAGCTCCTGGAACTCCTGACGCGCCTGGTCGTCCATGAAGTCATAGTCCGAGAGCGACTTGATCTGGCCACCAGGATCCTTAGGCAGATCCTCCAGATATTGCAGCTTGCGGTTGGCAATGTTTTCGAGCATGCGGCGCAGGGTATCGGTATCGAGATCGCCTGAACCTGACTGACCAGACTCGCCTGATTGCCCTTCCTGACCCGGCTGGCCAGACTGACCCGGCTCCCCACTTTCTCCGCGCTGACCGTTTTGTTGCCCGCGCTGCGATTGCCCGCGCTGGCCGCCCGGCGCTCGCTGGCCCTGCTGCCCCTGCTGGCCTTGTTGCCCCTGTTGGCCTTGTTGCCCCTGTTGGCCTTGCATTCCCTGCTGGTCTTGCTGACTCTGTTGCCCCTGGGCGTCCTGGGCGTCCTGGGCGTCGGGCTGCTCCGCCCCAGACTGACCGGTTTCGGACGAGCCAGGCTTCTGCCCGCTGGCGTCGTCCAGCCGCTTCTGGATACCCTCGCGCTCCAGTTGCTTGATGTGCTCCAGCTTCTTCATGATGTCATCCATGACACCGTTCAGGTTGTAGCGCTGCATGCGCTGCTGGCGCATCTGCTTCAAGCGCTCCATCATGTCCTTCAGGCCCATGCGATGGTCGCCGTTGCGCCCCATGAAGCCCTGCTGCATTAACCGATTGAGCGCCTGACGCAACTCGCCCGACTTCATGTATTCCTCTGAGAGCGCATCGAGCACACTCTCAGAATCCAGATCGTCGAGCCGCTGGGTGCCATCCCAGCGCGAATATCGAATTGGCCGATGCGAGCGGAATCTATCGAACAGTGCGGACATCTCGCGCTCCATCCTAACGCTAGCGCCGGTAGCGCGTGTGTCCCGCGACCTCGTCTTTGTTGAGGCGCTTGTTGACGTGCAGCCCTTCGAGGATGAACTCGACGGCTGCCGCGACCGTAGCCGGACTGCCATGCGCGTTGAGTTTGCCGACAGCCGCCTTGAGGCCGCCAACACGTGACATCTGATTCACATATTCCATCGCGGGCTGCATGTCTGAGGCGCGAACGCTCAGTCCCTTCTCGAAGCCCGCAACCAATTGATCGAAGTCCGCCACATCGAAGTACTGGCGGAAGATGGCGATGATCGCCTGGCGCACCAGTTTCTCGATGACGGCGTCTTCGCGCACCTCACCGATGGTATCCAGCTCGATTTTGCCCGCCGTCGAGGCAATCACCGCGCTCAAATCGCTGACGCGCGGCACAGCCTGGCGCTCCTTGAGCCGGATGGCGCGCCGGACGGCGTTGCTCATCACGTTCTCGTAGTTGGTGATCGAGACGCGCACGCTGACACCCGACTTCTGGCTGATATCGGGGCTGCGCCGCGCGAGGTGGGTAAGCTCCGCCAGAATCGCCCGCATGTAGTCCGGGTAAATCGTCTCGATGCCTTCGAGATCGAAGGGACGGCTCTCTGCCTCCATGATCGCGATTTCATGTTCGGTGGTACGTGGATAGTGGGTGCGAATCTCGGAGCCGAGACGGTCTTTCAACGGGGTGATGATGCGCCCGCGGTTGGTGTAGTCTTCAGGGTTGGCGCTGGCCACCACAAAGACATCCAGCGGCAGGCGAATCTTGTAGCCGCGAATCTGTACGTCGCGCTCTTCCATGATGTTGAGCAGACCCACCTGAATGCGCTCGGCAAGGTCGGGCAGCTCGTTGATGCAGAAGATGCCGCGATTGGTGCGCGGGATCAGGCCATAGTGAAGTGTGAGCTCATCTGAAAGGTAACGCCCTTCGGCCACCTTGATTGGGTCAACTTCGCCCACCAGATCGGCGATTGTGATATCTGGCGTCGCTAGCTTTTCGCCATAGCGACTCGCGCGCGGTATCCAGTGGATTGGCGTCTCGTCGCCCTCCTCGGCCACGCGGTCGCGGCAGGCGCGACAGACGGGATGGAAGGGATCATCGTTGATCTCGCAGCCGACGATGGTTGGCGTCTCTTCGTCAAGCAGGTTGATCAGGCTACGTGCGATACGTGTCTTGGCCTGGCCGCGTTCGCCGAGCAGGATGATGTCCTGACCGGAGAGGATGGCATTTTCGACCTGCGGAATGACGGTATCTTCGTAGCCAACAATACCCGGGAATAGCTCATCCCCGGCGCGCATCTTTCGCATCAGATTCTGGCGCATCTCGTCCTTGACTGAGGGAACGCGATAGCCACTGTCTCGAAGTTGTCCAATGGTTGCGGGCTTGCTGCTATTTGGCATGCGCTTGAAAGGCTCCTCGGTATGCTAGCCCATCCGCTCTCGTGCGCGCACTGTACAACGACACAGGCGTACTCATCCGGCGGGGGAACAATACAACATCGGATTGTGGATCGGGTGACTGTTGTGGCCCGGTTCATAGATGCAGTTTGCTGCGGACATCATTGATTGGGGGCAGTACGAAGATGCCTCCGTGCCCTGCATTCTATGTCGCGCAGAGCGCGCGATGCAAGGGCGCCACTGAGGCAACGGCGGCGAGAGGTAATTGAGGTGAGTTGTTGAGGAGCGAAGAAGTTGGCTGGCGGCTACTTCGGGTATGAATAGAAGCCCCTCCCCGGTGTGGGAAGGGGCTAGAGTCGGCGTCGCTACTCGCTACTGGGTCGGCAACGTCAGGGTCAGGATGTTCAGCCCGATGTAGAGAATCGTGAACAGCACGGAAAGTCCGAGGCTGATGGCCGAGAGGACGATACCCGTCACCGCCATGCTATGCCGAGTCATTGACTTACGCCCCAGGATGCCCATAATCAGCCCAATGATACCCGTCACGATAGAGACGAACCCAAAACAGGGAATGAAGGTAAACACAATGCTGACAATGCCCAGCACGAGGCTTGTCACGGCCTGCCCCGCGCCGGGATCTGGTGGAGCGGCGACGACATAGGGATAGGGCGCTGGCTGCACATAGATATTCGGCGCGCCATACATCGGTGTCCCTGGCTGCCCCGGCGGCGGCGGATAGGGCGCCGCGCCGTATGAAGGGGGCGGAGGATAAGCGCCAGGCTGCGCATAGCCTGGATACGATGGATCGGGCGGCTGCTCCGGCCACGGCTGACTCTGCGGGGGATAGTTGCCATAGGGGGGCTCGCTGCTCATGCTTTCACTCCTGACCCACTTGCTGGCCCTGGACCCGTCGCGCCAGGTTCCTGTTGTCTCACCGCCAGTATATCACCGTCAACTACGCTGAAAATGGTCTGACGGTTGCTATTGCGGCTGTGCGAACAGCATGGGGAGATAGAGAAGATAGAGAAGATAGAAAGAGTGCGTGCGTTCGACGCAGTACATACGGAATAACGTCGCCGAGCGTACAGGCTGCTAATCGCGTGGTGTTCGGCCAGTGCAGGCCCAGCAGCGTGTCATGGCTGGATGCAGCGACAGGTGGCGGCGCGAGAGTGGCTGGTGACACACTTCGCAGGTACCATATGTTCCCTGCGACGCGCGCTGAAGGGCATGTTGCGTCTGTCGCAGCTCATCCCGCAAGAGATGCTCTAGTGCGCTACGCAACACGACATCCTCACTGCGCGCGGACGAATCTTCGAGGTCACACAACGCCATCAGCAAAGCGACGTGTTCCTGTTCGAGGCGATTGATGGCCGTAACCAGCGCGCGTGCCCGGCTGTTTGGCGTCTCAAGGCGTATGCTCTCGCCGCGCATTCGTCCGACACGCACGCCACGCATGCCAGACGTTCGTTGATGGGGGTCGCCGTCGCTGGTGGCGTCCGTCTCACTTTGATGGCCCATGCGATCCAATGTAAAGCTCCTTAAACCTGCACATCCCGCCTGCATTCGACTACCAGTTGCCCGGCGGTTCTACCCGCTACAACGAAGGCCGCGACGCTGAGGAACGCCATCCCCACAAAGTCGTCCCTGACCCGACCTGACACACAGACTTCTGGCGAAGATGGATAGCTTCGACCTCCCGCATCGTACCACGAAAAGACACTAATCGGTGGACGACTCGGTTGACCGCTGGGTCGTTTGTTTGACAGGTTTTCTCTGCTGCGCCTATACTGCCAGAGGTAATGCTGGCGAAAACCGGCCAGAAATTGGCTTCCGCGTGTGTTTCCTGGATCATCTCTAGTGAGATGAGACCGCGCATCCAAAGCCGTGAATAACATAGCATAGACGAGATACCAGACCGACGACGCACTTCGATGCGCTCGGCATATACGCATAGCAGATGAGGATGGGCATGACGAGACACAACGGCGACGCAGAGGATACCGACGCAATGGAGTTCGAGGAACAGCCAACCGCGGAGACGAGCGCGACGGCGGGCAGCACAGGAGACTTGCAGGCGGCGCTGGCAGCGGCACGCGCCGAGGCCGAGCAATACAAGGACAAGTATCTCCGCGAGTATGCGGAGCGCGAGAACTTCCGCAAGCGCCAGGAGCGAGTCATACAGGACCGCGAGCGGCGCGCCAAGCGCGATGTGTTGCTCGCCGTGCTAGACGCGCTCGACAACGTGGACCGAGCCCTGGCGCATCAGGACACCATGGACCGCGAAGGCTTCCAGCAGGTCGTCCGCATGCTGCACTGGCAGTTGAACGAGATGCTCAAGAACGAAGGCCTCTCGGTCGTGCCGACGGTGGGTGAGCCGTTCGACCCGTATGTGCATGAGGCCATCGAGCAGGTGGTATCGGATGCCTATGGCGAGGGAACCGTCGTCGAGGAAGTGCGTAAAGGATATAAGCAGGGCGATGATACCCTTCGTCCGGCGCGTGTGAAGGTGAGCTCTGGCTCGGGCGCCTGAGCGATTGCTGGAGCAGCGGTGAAAGCGCATGGACTCGAAAGACTATTACAAGATTCTGGGCGTCAGCAAGTCGGCGGATACCGAAGATATCAAGAAGGCCTACCGAAAGCTGGCGCGCAAATATCACCCGGATGTCAATCCGGGCAATAAGACCGCTGAGGCTCGTTTCAAAGAAATCAACGAGGCGTACGAGGTGCTGTCCGATCCGGAGAAGCGACGCAAGTACGATTCTCCGGGATTTCAGGATATCTTCGGCGGAGCGCGCACTGGCGCCCGTGGCCGTACCACGGTGCCGCCAGACTATGCGGACCCAACGGGCTTCTCTGACTTCTTCGAGACGCTCTTCGGGCGCGGCAACCGACGCACCTCGACGGATACTGGCTCGCGCCCAAACGCGACGCGACGGCCTGAAACGCCAGTTGCGCAACCTGGCGAAAACATCGAGCAGCCCATCGAGATCTCGCTACGCGATGCCTACAGCGGAACCACTCGCTCCTTCACCGTCGAAGTGACAGAGCCGTGTCCAGTCTGCCAGGGCACTGGCTTCGTAGGCACACGCGTCTGCGCGACGTGCGGTGGCGTGGGCACAACCAGCCGCACGCGCAAGCTGGAGGTGCAGATCCCACCGGGGGTGGATACTGGCTCAAAGGTGCGCGTGAAGGGGGCCGGGCAACCAGGAGTGGGCGGCGGCCCAGCAGGCGATCTCTTTCTGCTGGTGACGATGGCGCCGGATCCCACCTTCGAACGGAAAGGTGATGACCTGGTCACCGATGTCCAGGTGCCGCTGTCCATCGCGGTGCTGGGGGGCGAGGCGCGCGTGGATACGCTGGACGGCAAGCGGGTCATGCTCACCATTCCGCCAGAGACGCAGAATGGCCAGACGTTTCGCCTGGCGGGCAAAGGGATGCCCAAACGGCGCGACGGCGGCTTCGGCAATCTGCTGGTGCGCGTGCAGGTCGTGCTGCCACAGCGGCTCTCCCCACAAGAAAAGCAGCTCTTCGAGCAACTGGCGCAACTGCGCCCAACTGGCTGAGGCCATGCGTGCATCTACCCGCTCCAGTGTGTAACGGAGCGGGTATTTTGTGTTGTGTGCGAGATGTGACAGGGTGTAGGCAAGCTGGCCAGAAATATTGTTGGACACGCGATATAATATGATAGTCGGCACGTCCAGCGATGGTTCTGCTATGAAGTTCTTCGGGCAGGATACTGGCGCTCTCTCGTGCGATAGAGACATGGCATCGCATACGACGCACATCAGCAATGGTCGGGCGGCGGTGGCATTTTCATCTTCATCAATTACTCTTCGCAGCCAGCAGTGCGCCACGGGTAACACCGGCGCGAACAGTCGCGAACAGTATGGAGCCATGTGCTACCACGGACGCACAACGTTCGGGCAGGCAAGAAAGAAAGGCAGAAAGGCAGCCTCGTAGATGAGTACTACAAGCGTGCAGCGTGGCCCGCAGGTCACGGACATCGAGGACAGCCCGGCGGGGATCAATAACTTCGTCATCGTGGCCGCGACCGTGAACGGTTCAGGCAGCCAGACCGCGAACAACTGCCTGCTCCGGGCGCTCTTCAAGATGGGCATTCCCGTCACGGGCAAGAACCTCTTCCCCTCCAATATCCAGGGACTGCCGACCTGGTTTCAGATTCGCTTGAGTGAGGATGGCTTCGTCGGGCGACGCGATACCTGCGAGGTGCTGGTGGCGTTGAATCGTAGCACTGCCGCCGAGGATATCTCCAAAGTCTCGTCCGGCGGTGTGGCCATCCTGCCCAGCGAGTGGAAGCTGCCCGAAGACCGCAGCGATATCACCTACTACACCCTGCCCGTGCAGCAGATGGCCAAAGACTCTGGCGCGAACGCCGACCTACGCCCCTATGTCGCCAACATGGCCTATGTGGGCGCGCTCGTCGAACTGCTGGGCATCGATGTGGACGAGATCGAGGCCGCGCTGATGAACCATTTCGGCGGCAAGCGCAAGGCAGTCGATCTCAACCTCGGCGTGGTCAAGGCGGCCATCGAATATACACGCACGAATATCACCAAGCGCGATCCGTTCCGGGTGCAGCGCTCAAATAAAACGGCGGGCAAGATTCTGATCAACGGCAACTCCTCTGGAGCGCTGGGCGCGGTCTTCGGCGGCGTGAGCGTCGTCGCATGGTATCCGATTACCCCCTCCACCAGCCTGGTAGACGCGCTGACCGATTACGCGAAAGGCCTGCGCGTTGATAAAGAGACGGGCGAACATACCTACGCCATTGTCCAGGCGGAAGACGAGATCGCCGCGATTGGCATGGTCGTCGGCGCGGGCTGGGCTGGCGCGCGAGCGATGACCTCAACCTCCGGGCCAGGCATCTCGCTGATGACGGAATACGCGGGCTATGCGCACTTTGCCGAGGTGCCCGCGGTCATCTGGGACATCCAGCGTATGGGGCCGAGCACTGGCCTGCCAACGCGCACCTCGCAGGGCGATATCCTGATGGCCTACTACCTGGGCCACGGCGATACCCGCCACGTGTTGCTGCTCCCCGCGAACATGGAGGAATGCTTCGAGAGCGGCTGGCACGCGTTCGACCTGGCTGAGCGGCTCCAGACGCCGATCTTCGTGCTCAGCGACCTCGATCTGGGCATGAACCTCTGGATGAGCAAGCCATTCACCTATCCCGATAAGCCCTTTGACCGGGGCAAGGTATTGAGCGCGGACGAGCTTGCCAAGCTGGGCGGCTTCCATCGCTATGAGGATGTGGACGGCGATGGTATCGGCTATCGCACCATTCCTGGCACGGATAGCCCATACGCGGCATACTTCACCCGTGGCAGCGGCCACAACGCCGAGGCGCAGTACACCGAGCGCGCCGACGAGTGGCAGGCGAATCTGGCCCGGCTGCGCCGCAAATTCGACCATGCGCGCACGCTGGTTCCGAAGCCAGTCGTTGACGAGGTCACGGGCGCAGAGATAGGCATTATCTCGTATGGCTCGAATGACTCCGCCATCACCGAGGCGCGGAGCATGCTGGCGAGTCGGGGGATCCAGACGAGCTACCTGCGGCTGCGCGCCCTGCCCACCACCGAGGAGTTCCAACAGTTTGTCGCGAAGTACCCACGACACTACATCGTCGAAAATAACTTCGATGGGCAGATGGCGAAGATCCTCCAGACCGAGGCGCCCGCGCATGCCGCCCATCTGAAATCCGTGAACCAGTGCGATGGCCTGCCGCTGACGGGCCGCTGGATCGCACAATCCATTCTCGAGCAAGAGCGATAGGAGCGAATACGATGGCAATCCAGGAACCTCCAGCCCAGGGTACGAATCTGATCGGCCTGACGAAAAACGACTACAAGGGACGCCCCTCTACGCTCTGCAAGGGCTGCGGTCACGACTCGATCTCGGCGCGCATCATCTCCGTCGCCTATGATCTCTCGATACGCCCTACCCAACTGATCAAGCTCAGCGGTATCGGCTGCTCCAGCAAGACGCCCGCCTATTTCCTCAACCAGTCGCATGGCTTCAATGGGCTGCATGGGCGCATGCCCTCGATGGCCACCGGGGCACTGCTCGCCAACCACGCGCTCCAGGCGGTTGGCATCAGCGGTGATGGCGATACCGGCAGCATCGGCCTCGGCCAGTACATCCACATGGTGCGCCGCAACGTGCCGGTGGTCTATATCGTCGAGAATAACGGCGTCTACGGGCTGACCAAGGGCCAGTTTTCGGCAACGGCTGACGAGGGCCAGCAGCTCAAGTACGCTGGGCTGAATGAGCTGCCGCCCATCGACGTCTGCATGGAGGCGCTCGTCGCCGACTGTGGCTTCGTGGCACGGTCGTTCGCTGGCGATCCCCGCCAGGTCGAGTCGCTGCTGAAGGCGGCGCTCAGCCACCGCGGGACGGCGGTGCTCGATATCATCAGCCCGTGCGTCTCGTTCAACGACCACGAGGACTCCACCAAGAGCTATGCCTGGGGCAAGGCGCACGAGGAGGTCGTCTCGGACTTCAGCTACATTCCCTTCCGCGATGAGATCACTGTGGACTACGAAGAGGGCGCGACCGCCGACGTCACGATGCACGACGGCGCGGTCATCCACCTCAAGAAGCTCGATGGCAGCCACGACCCCCGCAACCGCATAGCCGCGATGCGCCTGCTCGACGAGGCCAAGGAGAAGCAGGAGTTCATCACCGGCCTGATCTATATCAACGAGGAGCGCCAGTCGCTGGCCGAGCTTGAGCGGCTGCCAGAGACGCCACTGGCGCATATGAGCACTGACAGGCTTCGCCCGTCACGCAGCGCGCTCGACGAGTTGATGGCCGGGCTGATGTAGATTTCGCACAGAGTTTGCGCAAAGCCGACGGGGTATCTCGCCTCGTCGGCTTTGCATTACTTTGTTTGTCCTGATATTGGAGATAGACCAGTAATGGGAGCCTACGGCGTAACGTAAACCGCGACCGTATGACCGAATATACGACCGAGTAGGGAAGGGAAACCGGGGTATATGACGCCGTTCAAGATGCTTGAGACCAACAGACTGCGCTTGAGACACTTTAGGGATGCTGACTGTGCGCTTTTCATGGCCTATCGCAATGACCCCGAAGTCGCCAGATACCAAAGCTGGGAAGGGATCACTGAAGCTGAGGCACGCGCATTGATTCAAGAGGTGAAGGAGATCCAACCGTGGACGCCGGGAGAATGGCTGCAAATCGCCATCGAACTCAAAGAAACCGGGCTGCTGGTGGGCGATTGTGCCTTCAAGATCGAAGAGGATGATGATCGCCGGGCTGAAATCGGTTATACGCTCTCGCGCGCCTACCAGGGGCGTGGTATCGCATCAGAGGCCGTCTCGTGTCTCCTGGAGTACGCGTTCGCGTCGCTTGGATTGCATCGAGTGATCGCGATTACCGATGTTGAGAATGCCCCGTCAGTCGCCTTACTGGAGCGTCTTGGCCTACGCCGTGAAGGGCATTTTCGCCAGAATGTGTGGTTTAAAGGCAAATGGGGAGACGAGTATCTCTACGCAATGTTGCAAGAGGAATGGCAGAGCATGCACAGCACGAACAACACCATTATGAATCGGTGACTTTGTGACGGGTAAAGCCGCACATCTCGCCTCGTCGGCCTCTGTATCTTCCGCTCCACACGATGTTCTCTGATCACACGATGGGAAGCGACAGATATTCTCCGCAAGATTTCTGCCTTGTGGGGCGTCCTGTTCCTGGTGATACAATGCCGCTGTGCTTCCAGGTCTCGCTGGCGCACTAGCTATTTGGGGAGGATCCGCTTACGACACGAAACGAACGCGTCATCAATCTGCGCGCGGAGCAACGTCCCGAACGCGCGTATCTCATCTCAGTGGACAACGAGAGCGAGGAGTCGCTCTGGAGCGCCGATGATTCGTTGGAGGAGCTGGCGGCGCTGGCGCGCACGGCGGGCGCGGAGGTCGTCGGCTCAGGCGTCCAGCGGCTGAAGGCGGTGAATCCGACCCTCTACGTCGGCAAGGGACGCGCACAAGAACTGGCGATGCTTCGCGATGAACTGGACTTCTCGCTGTTGATCGTGGATGACGAGCTGGCGCCAACACAGCAACGCAACCTTGAGAAAACCGTGGGCGCGCGCGTGATCGACCGCACCGCGCTCATTCTCGATATTTTCGCCCAGCATGCCCATACGCGGGAGGGCCAGCTTCAGGTCGAGCTGGCGCAGCTGGAATACCGTCTGCCACGGCTTGCCGGTAGCTCGCGCGGCGAGTTGTCGCGCCTGGGCGGCGGCTCGCGCGGCTCTGGCGGTGGCGGTGTGGGCGGCGCGATTGGCGTACGCGGCCCCGGCGAAACCAAGCTGGAGATCGACCGCCGCAGAATCCGCGCGCGCATTGCCGAGCTGCATCGGGAGCTGGGAATGGTCCGCCAGCAACGCAGCTTGCAGCGGCGGCAGCGCGAGGCACGCGCCATTCCGGTCGTCGCGGTAGTCGGCTATACCAACGCGGGCAAGTCCACGCTCTTCAATACGCTCACCGCGGCGTCTGTGCTGGCCGAGAACAAGCTCTTCGCCACGCTCGATCCGACGACGCGCTATCTGACGCTGCCCAGCCACCAGGAGGTGCTGCTGACCGATACCGTCGGCTTCATCCAGAAGCTGCCGACGACGCTCGTCGCGGCCTTCCGCGGCACCCTCGAAGAGGTGGTCGAGGCGGACGTGCTGCTGGAAGTCGTTGACGCCACGCACGAGAACGCCATCGAGCAGAGCCAGACGGTAGACGATGTATTGCACGAGCTTGGCGCTGCTGAGAAGCCGCGTGTCACCGCGCTCAACAAGGTCGATCTGCTCGATAACCCCGACGAGGTTGATCTCTCGCTCTATCCCAATGCCGTCGCGGTCTCGGCGCGCACCGGGGCGAATCTCGATCTGCTCATGCGCACACTCGGCGAGGTGCTTGCCGACGAGATGGTGCGCTACACGGTGCTGTTGCCCTACGACCGTGGCGATATGGTCGAGGTGTTTCACCGGCGCGGCCATGTCATGCGGCAGGAGGCTCAGGAGACGGGCACGCTGATCGAAGGCACGCTACCCCGGCAGATTGTCGCGGCTTTCGCGCCATGGCGCGTTGCGCCCGCAACCTCCCGCCGAGCCGCACACCGCCAGCGGGTACGCGATCAACAGACAACGTCGCAACCACAGCAGACGCTATGAAACGCCACCAATCGCCCAAAATAGTGTGAAATTGCTCCTTTTCGAGCGAGCGCTGCGCCTGTACAATGTCTTCAACATCCACGGCCAGATCATCAGCGTGGAAGAGGAGAGATTCTATGGGCGCTTTGATGCTGTTCGCGTTCCCATTCCCCATTGACCTGCCCAGCCAGATGCATGGATTTTCGACCCCCGTTATCATCGCGATCAATATTGCCCTAGCACTGATCCTCACATTGCTCGTGCTGTTTGTGGTGCGCATCATCCGGGTTGGGCGCCGACTTCGGAGTATCAGCCGCGAGGGCCGCCGCATCTCGGCTGCCGCACAGAATCCGCTGCCACTCACCAGCTTTCGCCGCAACGGCGTGCCCGGCGATCCGCTGAACGTGCGCGTCGTGGCGTCTGAAGCGCAGCTTGGCGCGGCGTTTGCCAACGCTGGCTGGTACCGCGCCGATGAGATTTCCTTCATCACCGCGTTGCGCATCTCGATTGATTCGCTGCTGGCGCGCAAATATAGCACAGCGCCCGTCAGCAATCTCTACCTCTTTGGCCACCACCAGGATATCGCCTTCGAGCAGCCTGGCCGGAGCGTGCGCGAGCGCGATCACGTCCGCTTCTGGAAAACGTCCACTCCCGACAAGAATGGGCGTCCGCTCTGGATTGGGGGAGCAACGAAAGACATTCGCGTAGCGCTCTCACCGCGTACCCATATGCCCACGCATCTGATTGCGCCCGATGTGGATTTCGAGCGTGACTTCCTGGTCGAAGATCTCTCCGCGACGGGCTGGGTCATCCATGTAGAGTATGCGCCTGGCTTTGGGCATGAAACCCAGCGGGATAACGGCGATGGCGGCAGATACTATAGCGATGGCGCGGTCGCCATGTTGCAACTGGCCGACGTGCCGGTGCTGCCATTCGCCGCGCAGGTCCGCGGGCCGATTCCAGCGCAGTTCGTCAAGAACGTCATCGCGCCCGTGTTTCGCAGTCGGCTTCCCAAGAGCGGACGCGAGCGCGCCGCCAAGGTCCAGGCGGAGCGCGCCGCTAGCTCCGCTCGGTTAAAGAAACCGGGTGAATCATGAAGTCAAGGGCCATCCAGAAGCTCTTGGAGTGGCGGTAGAACAGGAACGGCAGGGCGATCACCAGCGGAACGCCGATGCCCATGACCAGCACCGGCGACACCTGCATGATCGCCAACGGGATGGCGCCTGCCGCCGCCAGAAACTCCGCTACCACCAGGTTGACGGCAATCGCGCCGGTCCAGTAGCCTTCCTCGCGCTCGAAGATCCAACCACAGTTCGAGCAGTGATCGTTCATGGTGAAGCCATGGCTGAAGAGCTTGCCCTGCCCGCAATAGGGACAGCGCAGACGCAGCGCGTGCCAGAACAGGCGGTGCATCGGAACCTGATATTGATACTTATTCATGTTCATAACTGACCCCTCCTTCTGTGCCACGACATCCTTGCACGGCACAACTATTCACCCTTCATTATACCCCAAAAATACCCCAAAAGCCGCAAAATATCCCAAGAAATCAGGAATCGCCGTCCTCCATCGCCTCCGCGGCGGAGTATGGAGACGACTCGGCATGGTCGGGCAGATCGCGGATGTGGTGGTCGTCATTATAGTGGACCAACCGCCAGCGCGAAGGCCCGGCTTTGGCTGTATCGTCATGGGCGTGAAAGCCATCGTGCCGCTCCAGCTCCCACTCGGTAATCGCGGTGTTGTGGGTATAGAGCGCAAACGGCGGCACGGTAAGCGTATGGACCTGGAAGAAGATCATGATCGAGGCGTCAATGACGCCGCCGTGCGTCACCAGAACCACCGTCTTGTCCGCGTAGGTGCGCGTCACTCGGTCGAGCATCATCCCAACCCGCAGGATGAATTCACCCCAGTTCTCGCCATCGGGAGCAATGCGCGCGTAGGGCGTCTGCCGGTAGTCAGGGATCGTATAGCGCTCCAGCAGCTCGCGCTCGGCCATGCCATCGACCTCATCGCCCGCGCGCATTTCTTGCAGGTCGTCGTCAGGAATGATCGGCAGGCCAAGCGCAGGAGCGATGATCTCGGCGGTCTGCCGGGCCCGGGCGTACGTGCTAGCAAGCAGCGCATCGGCGCGAATCTCGCCTGTGTGGGCCAGCCGGTCGCGCAAACGTTCGGCCTGGGCGCGCCCGCGTGGGGTGAGTCCCTTGTCGCCGCGCAGCCCTGGCACCGTGCCGTTGCCGTCAAGCTCGATGTTGGAGTAGGCCTCGCCGTGCCGAATGAGATAGAGGTGCGTCATGATATCCTCTCGTAACTACTTGCGAATCCTGGTGGGATTACAGATTTGAGTTACAGACGCTTTTGTCAGCATCTATCACCAGTCGTGGAGATGTGACGTGTCATTATAACGCAAGAGCGTCCAAATGGACGGCTGATTGCGCCAGGGACGCTGCTCCCAGGTCGTGATGCTGGCGTTTTCGGTGGCGAACCATGCATGTGGTGGTATGAGTGTATGCAGCGAGAAGAAGACAAGAAACGTGGCATGAATGACGCCGCCCGAGGTGATGAGCACAATCGTCTTGCCCGCATAGTCGCGCGTGACGCGGTCGAGCATCGTACCAACGCGCAAGACAAACTGGCCCCAGGTCTCGCCCCCAGGCGACTTCGGGCGATAGGCCCACTCCGCAAAGTCAGCGTAGCCATAGCGCTCGCGCGCAACCTCGACCGGCAGGCCATCCGACTCGCCGGGGCGTAGCTCGTGCAGGTCATCGTCGGGGACGATAGGCAAGTCCCACACAGGCGCGAGAATCTGAGCAGTCTGCCAGGCGCGCGGCAATGAGCTGGCCAGCACAACTTCGCTGGCCAGCTCACCCGTCGCCAGCAGCCGGTCACGCAGCCGCTCCACCTGGGCAACGCCGCGTGGCGTCAGCCCATGGTCGCCCCGCATTCCAGATACAACTCTGCCTTCGTGCTGGACGTTGGAGTATGCTTCGCCGTGGCGGATGAAGTGCAGTTGTGTCGCGGACAATGGAGTGAACCTCCCACCAATTACGTCGTTGATTCCAACTCAGCCAGCTTGCCTGTCACGAACCGCACGATTTCTTGCAACGTCGCCACATCAGCACCAAATCTGGCTCCGACAACCTCGAAAAGCTCAGGACAGCTCCGTGTCGCCCCCATAGATAGCGCCGTTCGATATTGGCGCAGCCCTTTCGCTGGATCGGCGAGATAGTTGCGCCACACCTGCAACGCCCCAATCCTGGCATAGACATACTCGATATAGTAAAAGGGGACCACAAAGAAATGCGGAATTTTCTGCCAGCCATTATTGAGGACTTCTTCGCATCCGGTCCAATCAATATAGGGTTGGTAGAGACGTACAAGTTCGGCCCACTTCTGACTTACCTGCTCGGGGTCCTGAGCCAGGTCAGGGTTTTCATAGATCCAATGCTGGAAGGCGTCTCCCTGAATCACACGCGGCAGTATCAGCAATGAACCTTCCAGGTGGCTTATGCGGAGACTACGAGCCTCTTCTTTCGTGAGCAATCCGGCTGCCACCATCTTTTCGCCACCGATATACTCCATGCTCATCGAGGCTACTTCGTTGAATTCAACCGAAATGTAATTCACGCGCTGATGTATGTATGGTAGCTGACGCGCTTCAAATGTTTGGAAGGCATGGCCTGTCTCGTGAAAAACCAGATCGATCAAATCGTTGGTCGTCTGTAGCTCTCCAAATACAAACGGCAAACGTCTCACTTCAAGGTTATTGCAGTAACCGCCCGGAGCCTTGTTTTCCCGCTCGTCCAGATCAAAGCAGTCCTCTTCGATCATGGTGGCAAGGTATTCGCCCAGCTTTGGGTCAATCTGGGCAAACAAGCCAGCGCATTGCGCTAACGTCGCGGCCACATCCACTATTGGCCGCGGCTCTTTATCGCTGCGAAGATCGACATCCACGTCCCAGGGTCGCAAGACATCTCGTCCTAACAATTGCCGCCGCTTGTCCGCGATCTGGTTTGCCACGGGTACAACCACCTGCCGCACTGCCTCATGAAGGGCCTTGCAGTCCTCGGGCGTGTAATCAAATCGATGCAACTGCTTCCAGCGAAGCGCACGGTAATCAGCAAACCAGGCATTCTTCGCCATTTGCTGACGGAGTCGTAGCAGCTTCACCCAGACATCGTTCAAGGTGTCCCGATCCTGTAACTTGCGTTCGGAATAGATTCGCCAGGCCTCTTCGCGCCGTGTTCGGTCTGGACTCTGCATTTCGGGCAAGAGCCGACTAATCGCCATCTCCTGGCCTTCCCACAGCACTTGCTGCGCGCCATTGATACTGAAATACCCGTCAACCAGCTTATCCACGTCGTTGAGCAGCGGAACATTCTCTTCCCGAAAAAGCTTGCTTTCCACCCGCAGTTTCCGCACAGGAATCGCAAAACCCTCAGGCTCCAGGCCACTCGCCAGCAGGTGCGCTTTTATCTGCTGATCAGCGCTCTGGATCGGGGCAAAGAGATTGTCCAGAAAACGCGCGCGCCGTTGCGCATATGACGCATTCGCGGTATCTCGGGTCGTCAGGATGTGCAGCCAGTTGTTTGTCTCATCAACAAGCGCTGTTAGTTGCGACCACTGACGCAGCCAGCCCTCGACATTCGTCGCGGTCAACCGGACTGCCAGCAATTCGCGATACCAGGGCTCGATGTCAGCCCAGCTCAGCTGTTCAATTTCCGTGCTGGTCTGCGGCAACGTGGTATACAACGCTACAAGAACCTTTCAACGCGGGAAAACCTGGCTATCGCGCCACTGGCTGGCTCGCGCCCGCCGCGACTCTGACACGTTTCGCGCCGACGATCAACGGCAGCAGCTCGTGGAGTTGCTCCAGCCAGGCCAGCGGCTCCGTCGCGAAGCGGTGGCGTGAGAGCCGCACCTCGCCCAGTTGCATGTGCGCGTCGCGCCCGTAGCGCTTCGTCAGCATGACGCGGTCGAGCGAGGTGGTGCGCCGCACCTTGAAGATGATCTCGTTGCCGCGCGCGCTGACCGATTCATAGCCCAGCGCCGCCGCCTGTGTCTTCAGCCGCACGATGCCCAGCAGCGCCGCCACTGGCTCCGGCGGGACGCCAAAGCGGTCCACCATCTCCGTCTCCATCGCCTCCACCTGCTCCGGCTCGGTCAGATTCGCCAGCCGCGAGTAGAAGCTCATCTTCAGCGCGCGGTCGTTGATGTAGTCATCCGGGATGAACGCGCCAACCGGCAATTCGATGCTGACGACCGGCTGCAAGACCGGCGCTTCTTTGCGCGCACCCTGCATCCGCGCGATCTCTTCGGCGAGGATGCGCGAGTAGAGGTCGAAGCCGACCGCGTTCATATTGCCGGACTGCTCCGCGCCCAACAGATTGCCCGCGCCACGAATCTCCAGGTCTTTCATCGCGATACGGAAGCCCGCGCCAAGCTCGGTCGCCTCGAAGATGGCGCGCAGCCGCTTCTCGGCGACCGGCGTCAGCTTCTGCTCCTTGTTATAGAGGAAATAGGCGTATGCCTGCTGCTGCGCCCGGCCCACACGGCCACGGAGCTGATAGAGCTGCGAGAGGCCGAAGAAGGCCGAGTTGTTGACGATGATTGTGTTGGCATTTGGGATATCCAGTCCGTTCTCGATGATCGTGGTGCAGACCAGCACATTCGTCTCGCCCGCCGAGAAGTCAAGCATCACGTGCTCCAGCGCATCCTCAGGCATCTGGCCGTGGCCTACCGCCACCTTCGCCTCGGGCACGAGCCGTCGTATCTTGTCGGCAATCGCCTGGATGCCACGCACGCGATTGTGGACGAAGAAGACCTGGCCGCCACGGTCAATCTCGCGCAGGATGGACTCGCGGATCAGGTCGTCGTCCGACTCGCGGATGAAGGTGCGGATCGGCAGCCGCTCCTGCGGCGGCGTCTCGATCACGCTCATATCGCGGACATTCGAGAGCGCCATGTAGAGCGTGCGCGGGATTGGCGTCGCCGTCAGCGTCAACACGTCTACCTCGGTGCGCATCTGCTTTAGACGCTCTTTGTGGGCCACACCAAACCGCTGCTCCTCGTCGATGATGAGCAGGCCAAGCTGCGCGAAGGCGACATCCTTCTGCAGCAGCCGGTGCGTGCCGATGACGATATCCACCTTGCCGTTGACCAGATCGGCCAGCACCTCCTTCTGCTCCTTCTCCGAGCGGAACCGGCTGAGCAACTCGACGCGCACCGGGTAGGGCCGCAGCCGCTGGGCGAACGTGTTGAAGTGTTGCAGCGCCAGCACCGTCGTCGGCACGAGCACAGCCACCTGGCGCTGGTCCAGCACGGCCTTGAAGGCGGCACGCAGGGCGACCTCGGTCTTGCCGTAGCCAACATCGCCGCAGACGAGCCGGTCCATCGGGCGGGCACGCTCCATATCCTCCTTGACCTCGGTGATGGCGCGCAACTGGTCGGGCGTCTCCTCATAGGGGAACCCTTCCTCAAGCTCCTTCAGCCAGGGCTGCTCGTCGTCAGATGGGAATGGGTGGCCCGTCACCGATTCACGGATACTGTAGAGGCGCAGCAGATCGGCGGCGATATCGCGGACGCTCTCGCGGGTACGCTGCTTGGCACGCGCCCATTCTGCCCCACCGAGCTTGCTGAGCGCGGGCACAGCGTCGCCCATGCCGATGTAGCGGGTGATGCGATCGAGCTGATCGGTTGGGATGTAGAGCCGGTCGGTGCCCGCGTAGTGGATGAGCAGATACTCGCGTGCGACACCGTCACTCTCGATCTTCGTCAGCCCCTCAAAACGGCCAATGCCGTGCTCCTGATGGACGACGAAATCGCCGGGATGCAGCTCCGCCAGGAACGAGGCGGGCGTCACTGTGCGCCGCTGCTCGCCCCGCCGCTTCGACCAGCCGAAGATCTCGGCGTCGGTGAAGACGGTCAACGCCAGCGAACGGCTATGCCAGCCTTCTGGCAGGCGGCCATGCACCACCTCCAGCGTGCCAGGCTCCGGCGTATCGGGCAAATCTACCTCGGGCGAGACCATGACGATGCCGTTGTGGCCCAATAGCGCCTCGTCGCCGAAGAGCTCGGTCAACCGACGCGCCTGCATGCTCACCAGTACCACCCGCTGCCGCTCGGCGAGCATCTTGCGCACATCCTGGGCGAAGGCGCGGGTACGCCCGCCGTACGAGGTCGCGGCGGTGAGGTCGGGCGCGAGCGCGCTGCCGTTGGTCGGCTCATCCACCTCGGCGTTTAGACTGGCGAAGTGGGCCTGCACTGGCGTCGCCAGCTTTGAGGCGACCACATCTGGCGTCAGGACGACAGGCAGCAGCCCCGGCGGATTCTCGCCCTCGCGCTCCAATTCATCGCGTAGCTCCTTGCCTAGCGCCACCAGCTCCTCCACCGCCTGCGCTGTCTGCTGTGCATCGTTGAGTACGATGACGCCATCGGTGGGCAGGTAATCCAAGAGCGAGGCGGGGGTATGCAGATAGGGCAGGTAGAAGGCGATATCCTCGAACGACTGGCGCGCCCGCAGCGCTTCCAGGTCGCTATGCCAGCGATCGCGCGCGTCGGGATGCATTCCGGCGATGCTGAGCTTTTCGAGCCGTTGCGCCGCCGCCGGGCCATGCAACGCCAGCGCCTCGCGCGCCGGGCCAACGACCACCGACGGCTGCGGATTGAGCGAACGCTGGCTTTCGGCGTCGAAGGTGCGGATAGAATCGATCTCGTCACCAAAGAACTCGACGCGAATCGGGCGCTCCATGACAGGCGGGAAGAAGTCGACGATGCCGCCGCGATGGCTCATCTGGCCGACCTCTTCGACCTCCACCACCGGCTCGTAGCCGACCGCCATCAGATGCTCCAACAGCAGGCGCGGCGCAAGCTCCAGACCGGGACGTAGCTGCAACAGCGCGGCGGCGAACTCACCGGGCGGCAAAACTGGCTGGACCAGCGCGCGCGATGAACAGACGACGATAACCGCCTCGCGCCGCGCCAGCGCCGTCAGCGCCTGCATGCGTGTCTGCACCGTCTCAGGGTCCGGCATCAGTCGCTCGTAGGGCAGCGCGTCGCGGTCGATCCACGGCAGCACCGTCGTCTCGCGTCCGAGCAGGGCGCCCAGCGTCTCGGCTACCTGCGTGACCCGTTCGTTGTCGCGCACGACGTAGATGAGCGGCGCCGCCTGCGTCGTCGCCAGCGCGGCGATCAGATACGGACGCGCCGCCTCGGTCACGCCAGAAAGTACGGGCGCGGCATGGGCGGGCGCCAGATGCTCCCGCAGTCGCCGGAACTCAGGCCGATTTATGATCAGTGGTAATAATCCACGTAGCGCCACGTGAAGCCTCCAAAATGTCCAAGAGTTTCCGGCCCCTCCCCTTAGAGGGAGAGGGGAACCAGAGAGCCGCCCATTGGGAGGGTGACATCAGCCGTTGTAGGTGTTCATGGCAACATCCGCGCCTTCGGTGAGCCAGCTATATGCGGCGTCGGCGGCGCGGTCAATCGCGGCATCGAGCAAGATGCGCTCGTCGCCACGCGGCATGCTCAACAGAAAGTCAACATTCTCATCGCGGCCATGCAGTGGCCGCCCAATCCCAATTTTGATACGCGCAAACGCCGTCGTGGATAGATGCTGGATGATGGACTCCAGCCCATGCTGGCCCCCGGCGGCGCCACGAGTCCGCACGCGGATGCTCGCCAGCGGCAGATCGAGATCGTCGGCGATGACCAGCAGATCATGGGCTGGATCGAGCTTGTAGAACCGGACCAGGTCGCCAACGACGGCGCCGCTGTTGTTCATAAAGGACTGCGGCTTGGCCAGCAACACCTTCTCATCGCCCAGCACACCACTGGCCAGCCCGGCACGGCTGCGCGTCGTGTCGAAACGCCACCCCTGGCGGTCCGCGAGCACATCAACGGTATCGAAGCCAACGTTATGGCGCGTGCGGGCATAGCGAACGCCGGGATTCCCCAGCCCCACAATCAGTTTCACCCTCGTCTCCCCGCGTGAGCGCTCATGCCCATTTCGCGCACAGCACAAAGGGCGGCCGCCAGCGCGACCCCCCTGTAGTTCTCCGCCTCCGCTCCACGAGTGGAAGACAGATGACCGTTTTCTATTATACCACTTCCAACTTGCAAAACCTCAGTTGAAGTGCTTGACCGTCTTCCAGGCGTTGATCGGCGAGACTATAGGCCGGGTGCAGAGATAGACCGGAAGATTGTTCTCCTCGTCCTGGCAGGCGTGGCAGGTGATGGTCGCCACCTGGACAACGCTGCCGTAGCTCTTCAGCATGTCGGCCTGGGCATAGCCGACGGTCAAGAGCACCTGGCCGCTACAGTTGCCTGGCCCCCAGAGGTAGTAGTTATTGTGTCCGCTGATGGCTGGTGGAAGACCATATTTCGTCCCCAGGAAGTTGAGCGCACTCGCCTCGCCATAGTTGTTCGCCAGGATGCACGTCCCACTCTTCTCGCTCGCGGGGATCTCGTCATACGCTCTCGCGACGGTCGCGGTCATCGTGTCCCAGCCGAGCCGGTCGCCCAGAATCTGCGGATAGACCGCCGACCCACCCTGGTTCGCCCCAGAGACCCCGCGAAGCCAGCCATAGTACTGACTATAGGTCTGTGCGTTGAGGACAGGCATCACCCCCAGGCCAAAGAAGACCCCGCTGGCGACGAGCAGCACGGCATACGCGATTCCGACGTATCTGCGAACAACGCTGTGGGCAAATGCCTGCGCCAGCACAATCGCGCCGCCCGCGAAGAGAATCGGATAGGCAGGTGAGAGAAAATATGACTTGGCGCGGGTCAGTGTGAAGAAGACGTAGAGGAAGACGTACATCCAGCCGAGCGCGCGATACGGCTTGCCTGCGGGTCGGCGGAAGTAGAAGATGAAGCCCGCGATGACCAGCGGCAGGTTGAACAGGTTCATCGTGAAGAGCTGGCTGATGAAGAAGTCCAGCGGCGAGCCAGATGCGAAGCCGCCATAGTTGCCCCAGAACTCTTTTGTCGGCCAGCCGTTAGCGAACTCCCAGATGAGCCACGGAACCAGAAAGGCAAAGGTTATCGCGCCGCCAAGCCAGGGCCAGCGCGTGCGGAAATCGTTGCGGCGGGAGGTCAGCAGCATGCCCACAACCAGCCCCAGGCCAAAGAAGAGCATCGTCAGCTTGGTAAAGACGCCAATGCCTGTGATGAGGCCAAAGAGCAGCCACAACTTCGGATTCTGTCGGCTGACCAGCAGAATGAAGACGTAGGCGGCCAGTCCCCACCACAGCTCATCAAAGACATCCATCGTGAAGAGCGAGCCCGTCGCCAGGAACGTGACCATCACCGCCGTCCCCAGCGCGGCCAGCCCCTGCGCCACACGCCCGCCGCCCATCTCGCGCGCCATCAGCCCCGTCACGACGACCAGCGCCGTCCCGGCGAGCGCGCTGATGATATGCAGCACCACCAGATTGTCGCCGACGATCTGGAGGATGCCCGCGAGCCACGCGATGAACGGCACAAAGTCCACGTAGCCTGTCTGGAAGTGCCGCCCGGACTCGATATAGTACAATTCATCGCGAAAGAAGCCGAAGTTGCCAGCTACCAGCAGGTGCGCCACCAGCCGGACGAGCGCGACGAGCGCAATCAACGCGGCGCCGCTGGTGAGCGTTTCGCGCGAGAGCCATTGCTTTGCCGGGACTTTGTTCAAGGGCAACATATACGGAGATCCTCCCATCATCTATCAGCAAGAAAGCAACTGATGTAGTGCGGATGTTCTAGGTTCTCTGGCTACTACTCCATGAGGCTACAGATATGGTACGCTAGAAAGCAAGCGCTGCAACAGGGAGAAATCTCACCGCTTTCGCACGGGTTCGCTCTGCCGAGCTTGCGGAAATTAGCGGATTCTACAGGGGGAGTTCCATGCCGCTCGATCCTTCACTGGTTGGACACGAGACATCGCCACAGAGCGACGTCATCAGCGCGACGGCCGTCCAGCAGTTCGCCGACGCCGTCGGCGATAGCTCGCCCATCTACCGCGATGTGGATGCCGCACGTGCCGCGGGCTACACGACGATTCCCGCGCCGCCAACCTTCGTGACGCGCTTCATCGTCCCGTTCGCCGAGGCTGGCCTGGACACCGAGCACGCGCAGGTGCTGCACGGCGAGCAGGAATATGTCTATGAGCGCCCGATTGGGGTGGACGACGCAGTGACGGTACGGCATCGTGTCGCCAGCATCCGCCAGTCGCGTGGGATGGCGCTGATGACCATCGAGCAGTTATGCGATATCGCCTCGGGCGAGCGCGCGGTCACGGGGAAGGCATTGCTTGTCGTCCGCGATGTCGTGCCGGGAGAAACGGTCGCCGCCGCCCCTGCCGCCAACAAACCGGCGAAAGAGCGCGAGGGCGAGCCACTGCCGACGCTGACCAAGACCGTGACGCAGGCGCAGATTGACGCCTATGCCGATGTGAGCAATGATCACAACCCTATCCACATCAATCCAGAGGTTGCGCGTTCGGTTGGCCTCGATGGCACGATTGCCCATGGCATGCTCAGCATGGCGTTCGCGGGGCAGGCGCTGACTGACTGGCTCACAGCCACCCAGGGCCGCGGACGGCTGGGGCGGCTGCGGGTGCGCTTCCAGGCGATGGTGCGCCCAGGCGATACACTTACGTGCAGAGGCGTGCTGCGTCCAGCCGAGCAGGACAAGCCACGACAGGCCGACGTGTGGATCGAGAATCAGCGCCGAGAGCGCGTGCTGACGGGCGACGCCGACATCATGGGTTGGGTCTCAGAGGCGTAGGAGCGAGGGCAGTTGAAACCGCGCCTGAAGGTCCTCCCTCTGGTCGGCCACAAAACCCTCCGTCGCAGGTTCCCACGAATTACCCGCCAACGCGCGCCCGGTGTAGTGCGTTATTGGAGCCTGCGCAGGCAGGCTTTGCGGATGCGCTGGCGCATCCCCTAGGCGCGGCTTTAGCCGCCAGCAGCTATAACCGCCGCGCCACGATGAAAGACGCCAGCGCCAGGGCGATTCCGCTGAAGAGCAATACGAGCGCCACCGTGCGCAGAATATCGCCAGTTGTCGGACCAGACGACGGCGAAATCTGCGTCGTTAAAGGGGTTCCCGAGCTGTTCGCGGGCATCGTTGCGGATATCGTTGGCGAGGACGTGGCGGTAGCTGCCTTATCCGTTGATTGGGTCCCGCCATTCGCAAAGGTGTGCGTCGGCGATGGGATCGTTCCGCCATTGGCCGTGCCGCCACCGACAGCGGGATTAGGCCCACCGCTGTGCGGCTGTGCGGCGCTTGGCGCGCTGGTTGCGCTGTAGCTGGCTCCCTGATGTGCCAGGAGAGTGCCCAGGAAGAGCGCCATGCCAAGCACGGCGGCAATCGTGCCAATCCAGCGTGTCACCTGGAGCGTGCGCGACGCGGAACGTGTCGGCTGGCGTAGCGGCGTCACGTTCGTCGCCGTCGTGCGCTCAGCGGGACGTGCGGCACCTGCGCTACGTGGCGCGACCAGCTCGCCCTCACTTGGCAGCAGGAACGAACGCGGCAGGGCTGGCTCCGGCATGGCACGCAAGAGCATGCGCACCTGACGTAGCCCCTCTAGCTCGCGCGCACACGTTTCGCACCCAGCCAGATGCGCATCCAGCGTGGTCTGCTCCTCAGGCGCAAGCATACCATCGAGCGCGGCAGAAAGCTGTTCCTGCCGGTACTCTGGCGACTCGTGTAGCCTGCGGTTGAAGTCTTCAGTCATCTCGATATCTCTGCATCTGTTCCTGAAAATGAAATGTATGGTCTGGCTGTGCTGGCGGCGCAAATAACGCGCGAACAACGCGAACAACGCGAACAACACATGCTCATGTGGAACGCTCTGCGTCTTGACGTTGCGCGGGTGGTGAAAGTTCCCCGCCGCGCGTCAGCAGTACCCGTAGCTGGGCGCGGGCGCGCGCTATCCGCGATTTGACGGTGCCGAGCGGCGTCTCCATGATACGCGCGACCTCATCATAGGCCATCCCCTGAATGTCACAGAGCACGACGGCCAGCCGCTGCTCCGGCGGCAACTGTAGGAGGGCCGATTCGATGGAACGAACCGTCTCGACACGCAGCACAGACTCCTCGGGATCCCACGACGGATCAACCATCGTAGTCGGCAGGCGAGAATCGCTGGATGACGAATCGTCATGTTCGAGGAGCGCTTCGAGCGAGGTCACTGGCTGACGTCCGCGCGCGCGGAAGACATCGTAACAGCCGTTGCTGACAATGCGCAGCAGCCAGGCGCGGAACGACGATCCATGAAATGCGCCCAGCGCGCGATACGCGGAGAAGAACGCCTCCTGCGTCACATCGGCCGCCGCATCGGGATCGCCGAGCATGCGGAGCGCCAGCGCGTATGCCGCGCCCTGATATTTCTCGACCAGCGCATTGAAGGCGGCGCGATCACCCTCCTGACCGCGCGCAATCAACCCGCGCTCGCGCTCCTGCTCATCACTCCGCGCATCCGATGACATCTGCTCTGCTTCGCCTCCCGCGACTGCCAGTTCTGGCGGCTACAATCACAGTTTATCGCAGCGTCACAAGTATACGATGTGTTATCATCGGCGGCAGAGAGTCCACAGCGGAAAGGATCGCCAAAAATATGCCCACCGAGCCAGCGACCACTGAAACATCCACACTGAGCGAGGACGAGCGCCGCGCTGTCTATAGCCGCTGCGAGCGCTTCCTTGGGGGGCACGGGCCTTCGCGCCCGCATGCCATGCTGGCGGCGCTGGCGGCGGCAACCGACCCCGATGAACAGGCCGACCGCTATGGCGAGGGCGAGCTTATCGAGCGGTTCGAGCGCGAGGTCGCCGATCTGCTGGGGAAAGAGGCCGCCGTCTTCATGCCCAGCGGCACGATGGCGCAGCAGATCGCCCTGCGCATCTGGAGCGAGCGCAAGCAGTGCCACACCGTCGCCTTTCACCCCACCTGTCACCTGGAGATTCACGAACAGAAGGGGTATCAGGCGCTGCATGGGCTGAGGGGATGCCTGATCGGCAACGCGCATCAGGTGATCACGCTCGACGACGTGAAGGCCATCCATGAGCCGCTGGCCGCGCTATTGTTGGAGCTGCCGCAACGCGAGATCGGCGGACAGTTACCCGGTTGGGATGACCTGGAGGCGCAGTCGGCCTGGGCGCGCGAGCGCAACATCGCCATGCACATGGACGGCGCGCGGCTGTGGGAGTCTGGACCCTATTACGGCCGCTCGTATGCGGAGATCGCCGCGCTCTTCGAGAGCGTCTACGTCTCGTTCTACAAGGGCATTGGCGGCATCGCGGGGGCGGCGCTGGCTGGCCCGGCTGACTTCATCGCGGAGGCGCGCGTCTGGCAGCGGCGGCATGGCGGCAATCTGGTACAGCTTTACCCCTTCGTGATCGCGGCGCGCGAGGGGCTGCGGCTACGTTTGCCGCGCTTTGCGGGCTATCATGAGCGGGCAGTGCGCATCGCCCAGGCGCTCGGCGAGCTTCCCGGCATCATGGTCAAGCCAAATCCACCGCAAACCAACATGATGCACATCTATCTGCGCGGCGAACCCGAGCGGCTCAAGGCGGCGGCGCTGACGATTGCCCGCGATGAAAAGGTTGCGCTCTTCGCCTGGCTGGCGCCCACCGACCTGCCAAACTCCTGGATGTTCGAGTTGAGCGTTGGCGACGCGGCGGAGGCGCTGAGCGACGAGGAGATTACCGGCTATTTCCGTTGGGTGATGGAGCAGTGAGCGGCTCCAGTTGAAGCGCCACGACTGCCTGTGTCGTCGGCGTCAGGCGGACGCGGTCGTCGATGCGCAGACCAGCCACCCAGATGAGATGGTCGGCGTTGAAGACGAGCGGCAGCCGCCCCCGTAGCTCGCGCGGCACCTTGGCATCGCTGAAATAGTCTTGCAGCTTCTTCTCGCCCTGCATACCCAGCGGACGGAAGCGGTCGCCGGGCTGCCATGTGCGCACGGTCAGCGTCTCGCCGATGGTCGAAGCGTCCAGGTAGACGCGCGACTCGGCGCGGCCAAGCTCACCTGACCGGTCGGCAAACGAGAGTGAGGGCAGTTCGGGCGCGGGCAGCAACTCACCAGCATCTTCGCTCCCCGGCGCGCCCGCGATGCGCCATGCGCGGATGCGCCAGCCAATCTCCGGCATCTCCACGGCACCCGGCACAGGAAGGTGCCAGGTTTGCGGCGCCAGATTGGCGCGGGCGGTTGAAACCGCGCCTGAACGGCCTGCGGCCACGAAGTCCGCCTTCGTGGACTCCTTGGCACTCGGCGAGGGTGCAGCAACCTCTGGTGTATTGGCCTGTGTCCTAAATACGAGAGTATCGTACTCAAGGCAAGTATTCAGTCCGCCAACAAGATTGAGCTCCATGCCAGTATGCCCATCCGCCAGTTGCTTATCAATCGCGGCGATGTGGCGCGCCTCCAGGGTAACGTCACCATCGCTGAGCTTGCGAGCAGCGGATCGGTACATACGATGGCGCAATGCTAGGTGCAATGCAAGGAGTGGCTCCCGGCGTAGGTGAAGACCCTTGCGGTCCGACTCTTCCGCCACCTTGTCCCATGTCGCCTGCGTCTGCGCCTCCAGATAGGCTTCGTCGTCGGCCAGCAGCTCGCCATTGCGCACCAGGAGTTCGCGGATGCCTGGATTGTAGGTTTCGAGCAGCGGTAGCAGTTCTTGGCGGATGCGGTTGCGCATAAAGCGTGGATCAGCGTTGCTACTATCCTCGCGCGGCTGCCATCCCAGCACGGCGCAGTAGGCTACTGTCTGTTCGTGGGTCACTTCGAGCAGCGGGCGCGCGATGTCTCCGCGTACGGGCGCCATGCCTCGCAGGCCCGCCAGTCCGCTGCCACGCAGCCAGTGCAGCAGAATCGTCTCGGCCTGGTCATCGCGCGTGTGGCCGGTGACAATACGCTCAGCCTCATGCTCCGCCATAACACGCCGCAGGAAGGCATAGCGCGCGCGCCTGGCCCAGTCTTCGATAGAGATATGAAGCTCGGTCGCAAACGGCGCATCGGGGCGCCCTGTAACACAAAGGATGCCAAGCTCGGTGGCAACCTGCTGGACAAACCGGGAGTCTTCGCGGCTCTCGTCGCCACGCAGCCCATGGTCGAAATGCGCCACGATCAACTCACCCGGCGCGAGGCGATGCCCGCGCTCGCGTAACGCCAACAGCGCACCCAGCAGACAGAGCGAATCGGCCCCGCCCGAGACGGCGACCACCAGCCGCGTGCCCGGCGTCCAGAGTGCGTGGAGCTGCGCCGCCCGTGTGATCGCCCGCTCGACTTTCCTGCGCGCATCCGCTGCCACTGGATTCTCCCTGGGTGGATAGCATTCCAACAGACATACCAGGTCAGCATAGCACAATCGGCGGTGGCGAACCGCGCAGTTTTCTTGCCACGAGGATTCGCGCCAGAGAACTCCCGGCTTCCTCTTAGAATAAGCAAAAAGCCGGTGAGAGGTATAGGGGAATGGGCATCTCCTTTCCCAATGACCACTAATTTTGTCACTACAGCATAGTTAGTGGTATCATATGGACATGAATATCAAACGCTCGGTGACAATTCTGCTGCCCGATGATCACGACCTCCGTGCGACGGTGGCAGCATTTCAACGGGTACAGCAGCAATTAGCCGAGCCGTGCTACAACCGCGGGCAGCCACTCAGCGCGATTGCCCTGCATCATGCGATGTATGCAAAGGTTATCGGCACGCTCAACAGCCAGATGACCTGCTCGGCCATCCGCTTGACCGCAGGCGCGTATGTGAGCGCCAGGAGCAACAGCAAACCCGCTCAGAGTCCCTTTCAGTTCCACAAGGCCCGCGCGTTGTTCCTAGTCGGCGCGCGAGGTCGAGATGCGGACTTCCGCACCGATGGCACGCTGTCTATCTGGACGGTCGCTGGGCGCAAGCACATCAGCTACACAGTCCCCAAAGCCTTCCAGGCGACGCTGGCCGCAGCCACAGAGATTGATAGCCTGACTGTCATTGAACGCCATGGTCGATTGCTCGGACGAGTGACCGTGACACTAGATGCGCCCGAACCTGTCGGCATTCATCCGGTTGGCGTTGATTTAAATGAGACAAATGCGCTGGTGGCGGTTGACCCGGACGGCAAGACCCTCTTTGTGAGCGGGAAGGCTGTTAAGGTCGCCAACAAGCGGAACTACAAAACACGCAAGCGCGTGCAACAGAAACTTGCGACGCACAAGGCAGAGCACATGGATACGCGCAGTGTCCGCCGCGTGCTCAAACGGCTGGGTCGCAAACGCTCTCATCGTACCCGCACCTTCGCACAAACGACCGCCAAACAACTCGTGACCTTCGCATCGCCCGACGCTGTGCTCGTGTTCGAGGCATTGACCGTTCCTCAGCCACACAAAGGGGTGGTTAAGAGCAAGGCGACACGCCGCCGATTGGCAGTCTGGCAACGCCAGCTCATTCGACAGGCAGTTGAGCGCAAGGCACAAGAGGTGGGTATGGTGGTGATGACGGTTAACCCGGCTTACACCAGCCAGCAATGCAGTCGTTGTGGATTGCTGGGGGTACGCAAGCGCCATGCCTTTACCTGCCCTTCCTGTGGACATACCGCTCATGCGGATGTCAACGCGGCGGTGAACATTCGCAACCGCTATACTGCTTTTCGGAGCAGTGGGCTACCCGTCAGTTAGCCCTGAAGCCCGGACGCTGTTGCGATGGCGTTGCGGGCAAGCTCCCGCAGTCATGTGGGGGTTACTGACAATTCTGGGCATGGCGCCCCAGAGCCTCGCCGTGGAGGTCGTGCGGCTGGTGAAGGCATAAAGGAGACGACATGTGACGCTGGCCAATCAACGCGATCTATTCGATATCCCTGCTGAAATCGCCTATCTGAATTGCTCGTATATGTCTCCGCTGCCACGAGCCTCGCGCGAGGCAGGACAGTCTGGGGTGGCGCGCAAGTCGGAACCATGGAAAATATCGGCTCAGGATTTCTTTACCGAGTCCGAGACGGCGCGCAGCCTCTTTGCCGAGCTGATCGGCGGTGACCCCGATGGCGTGGCGATTGTTCCGTCCGCCAGCTACGGCGTCAGTCTCGCGGCGGCCAATCTGCCCATCGCCAGCGGACAGACTATCGTGCTGCTGGAAGACCAGTTCCCCTCGAACGTCTACCCCTGGCGCGATCTCGCCACCCGCCGCGGCGCCACCATCGTCACGGTAGCGCGCCCGCCCGACTTCGACTGGACAGCTGCATTGACCGCCCATATCGACGAACGCACAGCCATTGTGGCAGCGCCACACTGCCACTGGACCGACGGCAGCCTGATCGATCTGGCGCGCGTCGGCGAGCGGGCGCGGGCGGTAGGCGCGGCGCTGGTGGTGGATGGCGCGCAATCGGTTGGGGCGCATCCGTTCTCCGTGGCGGAGATACAGCCCGACTTTCTGGTCGCCGTGACGTATAAATGGCTTCTCGGCCCGTACAGCCTTGGCTTCGTCTACGTTGCTCCCCGCTGGCGCGAAGGGGCGCCGCTTGAATCCAACTGGATCACGCGCGAGCAGAGTGAAGACTTCAACGGGCTCGTCAACTACCGCGACACCTTCCAGCCGGGCGCGCGGCGCTATGACATGGGCGAGCGGTCCAACTTCGCGCTGATGCCCATCGCCATCGCCTCCCTGCGGCAGCTGCTGGCGTGGCGCGTAGAGGAAATCGCCGCGACCCTGCGCGAGCTGACGGCGCATATCGAGGACGGGGCGCGCAGCGTTGGCCTCGATCCCGTTCCAGCCGAGCGGCGTGTCGGCCACCTGACTGGCCTGCGCTCCAGCGCCCCATTGCCTCCTGACCTGAGCAAGCGCCTCACCGCGGAAGGCATCTACGTCAGTTTCCGGGGAAACGCGATACGGGTCTCGCCGCATCTCTACAACACACACGAAGAGGTTGATCGCCTCTTCCAGGCGCTGGCCAGAGCACTGTGAACGGAGATCGCATGACAAGAATGGAGACCGCGCGCCTGACACTTCGCCCGCTGGAGACGGATGACCTGCCCGATTTCGTGGAGATGATGTCGCATCCCGATGTCTTTCGCATGATGGGCTTTGCCAAAACGCCAGACGGCGGCAAACGCGCCCGGACGCTGGAAGAGTGGCGTCCACGCTTCGCGAATCGCATCGCACAGTTTGAGTGGGAGGGCTTCGGCGAATGGGCAGTCATAGTGCGCGCAATGGGCGCATTTGTCGGCGTGGTTGGATTGCAGTTCTATCTGCTCGATCAGGGAGCGATAGCCACACCGGAGGTCGAGCTGTTCTACGGGCTAAAGCGCGACTGGTGGGATAAAGGCATTATGAAAGAAGCGACCGGCGCAACTGCGCGCTACGCCTTCGAGACGCTGAAGCTGCGACGTATCACCAGCGTCTGCGCCCGTGAGAATGAGCGTTCGGCGAATGTCATGCGCCGGGTCGGTATGGTCGTCGGACCGCATCCAAGCAACCCCGATGGGGAGATGTTTGGCTATCTGGATAATCCAGCTATGAGCACGTAGCAGGCGAGTTCAGAGGTCAACCGGGGTCATTGCGGCTGAGGCGCGTTGGTAAGCTCGTAGAGGCGCACCCAGAATGTGGGGTGACCTTCGCCTCTATACCAGGAGTACCCTTCGGTCGCACCAAAGGGATACTGGACTGCGAAGAACATGCAGCCGACCGCATCGCTTGTCGCCGTGGCGGTCGTGATACCCCAGCGGGTGAAGGTCAGCTCGTAGTGATAATATGGCCGATTTTCGCCAATCATTGGACAAGAATACGTACCAGCAATCGGGCTGTCGGCGACGAGTTCCGAATAGACATCTGTCGCCTGTTGCGTAAATGTCTGATCGAAAATGGTCGATGGCTGCTGGGAACGATGAGCGGTTACCACGCTTACGACAATATGCACACTATCGGGATGGCTGATGAAGAGGGGGATAACGAGGAAACGGACGCCAGCGGCAACGACGACAATCGCACTGACAACGATGCCAATCTTGATCCAGCGACGGCGCATGGCCCCTCCTCCTTCGGCAGCACACCATAGACGAATCGGCAGGAGAGCAATCAATATACTCCCCTGCCGAATAAGACGTATGCGTGGCTGAGACTGTTCCGCCTACTTGCCGAGCAGCTTCTTCACCGCCGTGACAATCGCGGCAGCGTTGATGCCAGCCTCGTCAAGCTCCTGGTCGGGCGTGGCGGAGTCGGGCATGTGATGCACCGCCAGCTTGATGACGGTCGGCATAGCCGATGCGGGCACCTGCTCGTCGGTTCCGGCGAAGGCATCTAGTATGGCGGCGCCCAGGCCACCCTCGCGCCAGTGGTCTTCCACCGTCACAATGCGCCCGCCCGTCGCGCTGGCCGCGTCACGCAGCGTCTTCACGTCCACCGGCTTGATGCTGTAGAGGTCGATCACGCGGATATTGACGCCCTCGTCCTTGAGCGTATCCGCCGCCTTGAGCGCCTCATGGAGCGTGATGCCCGCGCCGACCACCGTCACCTGATCGCTCTCCGACTGCCGCAGCACCCGACTGCCACCAATGGGGAAGCGCTCATCGGGACCGTAGAGGATCGGCGTCTTTTCGCGCGTCGTGCGCAGATAGACGATGCCTTTCTGGTCGGCCATCTCCGCCACCAGTTGCGCCGTCTGGTTGGCGTCGCTGGGATAGAGCACGGTGCTGCCATACACCGCGCGCATCATCGCCAGGTCTTCGAGCGCCATCTGTGAGGGGCCATCTTCGCCGATGGAGACACCCGCGTGCGAGCCGCAGAGGCGGATGTTGGCGCGCGAGATCGCCGCCATGCGGATGAAGTCGTAGGCGCGGCTGAAGAACGCCGCGAAGGTCGAAGCGAATGGCACGTAGCCGCGCACCTGAAGGCCAACGGCGGCGGCGGTCATCTGCTGCTCGGCGATATATTGCTCGAAGAAGCGGTCGGGGAATGCTTTGGCGAACGTCTCGGAATAGGTCGAGTTACTGACCTCGCCATCCAGCCCGACGACGTCCGCGCGCGCCGCGCCGAGCGCCTTGAGCGCATCCCCATAGGCGGAGCGTGTGGCGACAGGAGTGCCGCTGGGGTACGTCGGCAGCTGCAACGGCTCGGTCTTCGGGCGGGCCGCGGGCTGGAGCGCATCGGGCGCATGCACCTTGACGATGATGTTGCGCTCGCCACCCAGACCAGCGATTGCCCGCTCGGCCATTTCCTTTGGCAGCGCCTTGCCGTGCCAGCCATTCTGATTCTCGATCTCCTGGAAGCCCTTGCCCTTCACCGTCCTGGCGATGATGAGCGTCGGCTGGGTCGCCTGCTGGAGCGCCTCCTGGTAGGCGTCGTTGATCTGGCTCAGGTCGTGGCCGTCGATCTCGATGGTGTGCCAGTCGAAGGCCTTCGCGCGCGCGGCGTAGGCGTCGCCATTCCAGCCGAGCATCGTCTCGCCCCGCTGGCCAAGCCGGTTCATATCGAGAATGCCGATCAGATTGTTGAGCTGATAATGCCCGGCGAGTTCCAGCGCCTCCCAGATCGAGCCTTCGGCCATCTCGCTATCGCCCAGCACCACCCAGACGTGATACGGCAATTTGTCGAGATATTTGCCCGCAATTCCAACCCCAACGCCGATGGGCAGCCCCTGGCCGAGCGACCCGGTGGCCACATCCACCCACGGCAGCACTGGCGTCGGGTGGCCTTCCATGCGGCTGCCACGCTGGCGCAGCGTCATGAATTCCTCATCGGAGACCGCACCCGCGGCCTTGTAGATCGAATAGAGCAGCGGCGAGGCATGCCCCTTCGAGAAGATGAGATGGTCGTTGTTGGGATTGTGGGGATTCGCAAAATCATAGTGGAGATACTCGCTCATCAGCACGGCCATCAGGTCAGCCGCCGACATGGATGAGGTTGGGTGCCCAGATCCCGCCTTCGTGCTACAGCGGATGCTATCTACGCGCAATTGTTGCGCTAGCTCGTGCCACTGGTTCAGCGTGGCGGGGTCGGTCTGTGCGGTAATGCTCATCGCTTCGGATATCCTCCTGAACTGCGAAACCATCAGCCGAATCCAGCGGATTCGGCGATATCACGATAGATGACCGATAAAGGATCACGTGTCCGCGGATGGCGCGGAATCGGTTGTGGGGGATGATGCTTGCAGTGTGCGGGCCACGATGGCGGGAAGATCGGCGGCCAGCTTCGAGTTCGCGATGACCCGCGTGGCGCCAGCATCGCGTGCCGCCTGCTGCGTCTCCAAGTCGACGTGCGAGCCGAACGCGATCACCGGGATCTGCGCCTCACGCGCCGCGACGATGGCCGCGCGCCAGTCCACACCAGCGATAGCGGTATTCACCAGCGCCAGCGCCGGAGCATCCGTCGCCAGCCGCCCCGTGAAGTCGGCCAGCGAGCGCGCCGTCCGCACGTCGTAGCCCGCATGCTGGAGCGTCGTGCGCACCTTGACGACGAAAAAGAGGTCGGTATCGAGCAGGATGACGGATGGCAACGATGTCCCGTCTACGCCAGATTCCTGCATACCGATTGTCCTCTCATTGTCCTCTCAGTTTGTCATTCGTCGCCAGCACGCACGCTGGCCATAGGTCACGCCGCTAGTCGTCGCTGCTTTCCTGTACCGGGCGGCGGAACTGCTCCGCCAGCTCTTCGTTGATGACACGCGGATCGCGCCACATGTCCGGTGGATAGCTGTGGTGGCCATCGGCGCAGACAGGCTTGCCGCAGGAACGCTCGTGGCTTGTCTGGAAGACGAGGTTATCGCCCTCGACGGTAATCCAGATGTGTTTGCGCGAGTAGCCGTCGCCCCATTTGAGCAACAGCCCACCGGCATATTCGTCGAAACGCCCCTGGCTGTAGAGAAAATCGCGATTGAACTTGCGTAAAATGTCGCGCACATGGCTGGCCGCGACAACGCGCTCGACCTCGGGCTGCATGCTGGTGGTAGCGTTCTCGGCAAGGTCAGCAGCGGGGATCGTCTGCTGGCGAGCAGAGTGCTGAGCCTCCTGGATCATCTGCGCGATGCCCTCCGCCTCATCATCGGACATCTCGTGAGGCACACCAAGAATCTTTGGCTTGCCACCAGCCGCGTAATTGCCATCTGCCATCGGAATTGCTCCTTCCGTCGCCTTCCGGGTGTCCACAGGCCAGCGACGGCTCCGCGCATGCCGACCTGCAAAGATCTCTGTTGTAACTCTATCATTCCCCTGATAGCCGCTGCCAACGCTGCAAGAGACGCGCCGCGCGCTATCCCCACATTTCCGTCAGCCCATTGGGCAGACCAAGCGCCAGCACAGGGTGGGGCGTGGGGGCGAAGGCGAGCGCGGTGAGTGGCGCGGACAGTTGCCAGCTCTGGAAATGCTGGCCGGTTCGCGTATCCCAGAGGTCGAGGCGTTGCTCATGGGCGAGCGCCAGCAAAGCCGCATCCGACGTCAGCGCGGCGAAGGCGTCGATTGGCACAGGGCCAGTCGCGACACTGCGGCGAATGCGTCCATCGAGCGAGCGGAGCTGCATGTGGCCCAGGAAATCGGCCAGAGCGACGACCGCGAGATCGGGCGTAGCCGCCAGCGGAAATAGCAGCCTGCCGTCAGGCTCCATCACCTCGGCGATGCGTCGTGGCTCAACGCTGCCACGGTGTGAGCGCGCCTCGATATCCCACAGGCGCAGAATCTGCGAGCGCGGCCTGCCCTCGGGACGTCCAGTCGAAAAGGTTAGGAGGCGGCGACCATCCACGGAGAGCACGCGCTCTCGGACTTGCCAGGGAACTGCCTCGGGCTGCTTTTGCCGCCCCGTCGCAGCCTCGGGGCAGCGGAGTGGTGTGGCCCATCCCGGGTGGATCGGCCCGCTGGCTGGTAACGGCCGGGTATAGATGGCGGTGCCGCGGCGCCCACGGTCCGCCCAGTAAAACGGGTCGCTCTCGGCCAGCGCCTGAGGAGCATCGGGCAGCGCCAGCCGCAGCAGTCCCGCAGGATGGGGCAGAAAGACGGCGTCCATCAGGCCGGAGGGCGCATTCATCTGGCTCGACCAGCGCCGCGCCCCATCGGCCATATGCCAGGCGGTGAGGCCCAGGGCGAATCCCCACGCCGCCACCAGCGAGGCGTCAGCCGAGAGGCGCACCTCGCTCAGCGTGCCTGCCTGCCCATGTGTGCCCAGCGCCAGCCGCGCCACCGGGTGATCTCGCGTGCTATTCCAGAGCGCGATCTGGCCGTCGATATGGCCCACAGCCGCCACCGCGCCACCCTGCGCCAGCGCGACCGAGACGACAGCGCTCGCCTGCCCATCGTCGAAGACCGCGAGACGGCGCAACGGGCCTGGGCTGGCGGTCACTGTTTCAGGGCGGCGGGCGGCGGGCGCGGGCGAATGTGATGGTTGCGGTTGCGGTGGCCGCTGCTGTGGTTGTGGTGGGGTATGACGCGGCTCCGCCTCGGCCACAGGTGGAGGCGGGCGGCTGGCATCGTAGAGACGGCGGCGTTCCGGGTCGCTCAGCGTCTGATATGCCTGATTGAGCGTCTGCATCAGGTGCAGGTTCTCATCCCCGGCAATGTCTGGATGGTAGCGCCGGGCCAGTCGGCGGTAGGCCAGTCGGATCGTTGCGTCGTCGGCGCTTGGAGGAAGCCCCAGAACAGCGTAGTAATCTACTTCGTCAGCCATGGACCGTTTCTATTTCCCGCATCGCGCAGCACATGAAATCTCTGGCATATCTACGGCCAACCGACGCCGCGTGTTGCCACAGCTTGCCATACACCGCACGATGCATCGAGAACGGCCAGATCACGCAGCCGATATGGGCATCACGCCGGGGCAACGTAGTGGGAGATGGTGTACTTACTGGCGTAGTACAGCATCGGATTGAGCCACAGGTTGTTCCACTCCACCATGAAGTGCAGGTGCGGTCCGGTCGAGTTGCCCGTCGAGCCTTCCAGGCCAATTGGCTGGCCTTGCGTGACGTACTGACCCACCGAGACCAGCAGCTTGTCCATGTGGCCGTAGACCGTTGAGAGATGGTTGCAGTGATCGATCTTCACCGACCAACCCAGGCCGTTGGTGGCGTCATAACCGGCCCAGATGACCTGTCCCTGCTGTGCGGCGTGGATGGGATTCCCCTCCGCGGCCGCGAGATCGACGCCGGTATGATAGACCCACGTGCCATACACGATGTAGCCACGTACCCAGGCAGAGTTCCAGTTGGGCGAGGTCAGCTTGTAGGCAAGCGGATCGCTGCCGCCGTTCGGCCCGCAGAGCGACTCACTGGGGATATTAACTCCAGCGATCGAGTCCCACCAGTTTGGCCCGAACCGCGTGCTGCCGTAATGGGCCGTCTGGAGCGCGGGAATGGCAGGCGGCACGTAGCCTTTACCATAGGTGGGATCATCCGCAATCTTATAGGCGACGCCGATGCTAATCTCTTCACCAGCATAGAGACCATTTAGCTCGTAAAACCCGCCGACCTGCACCTTGAATTTCTTGGCGATGCCTTCAGGTGTATCGCCCTGGATCGTAGTGTAGTAGAAATATTTTGGCTGCTTGTTCCAGATCATCGAGCTGGCCAACGCCTGGAAGGCAGTTCCACCATTCGCCTGACCCGTGCCGAGAGGATAAATGGCAAAGATGCCCGTGATGAGGATGCACGCCATCAGCGTCAGCACCGCAATGCGCAGAGTCAGCGGGCGCTCACGGCGCTTGACGAACGGCTTGCCCATCGAGACACCGCTCCCGCGGACGATGACGGGCGCTTTTTGCGTATCACTAATCGCGGGCAATCGCCGCGTCGAAAAATCCTGCGCGACCACTGCCTGAATGGGCGCATCGCCATCTCTGTTACCGACAGATAGCTGGTCGTTGGCCGCATCCGCTGCGTCGTCGTCCCAGAATTGCTGATTATCGTTGCCGTTTGATGTCCAGCTCATGCTCCACCTCGTACAACACCCATCGGCCGAGGAGGCCGATGGGCATCAGAATCGTCACCACACATCCATAGGGGTTCCTCATAGCAGAGGTTCCCACAGATGCGCGCGATATGCATCCGCGCGGGACGAAAGTACCGGACGCTGGCTCTGATCGAGTGTCAATTGCCGAGCCAGAGGTGCTCGTAGTCTTTCCACTCGGCCTGGCTGGTGGTCGCCAGGCGGTAGATCGCCACGCCGACGAATGGGGCCGTCTCGCTATTGCTATTGAGCCCAGCGGTGACGCCTTCCAGGCCAGATGACATATTCTCCGCCGAATCGTGATACCAGAAATCGCTGCCGCTATAGGTTGGCACGCCCATCAGCACCTGCGGAACATGATGGGCAGTGCGCACCGCGTCCAGAATATTGGCGGTTTCCTGTTTCACCGCCAGCGAGTAGAGGCTGGCCGTCGGCATGGCGGTGTTATAGGCCATAACGACCAGTTGATCGACATACTCCGCTACTCGCGAGAAGTAATACGAGGTCCACCATGCGCCTGCCTTGCCGACGTCATGCGCCCAGTCGGCAATATGGGCATTGGGCGCCCATTTCTGCGCCGAGATCGAGAGCATCGCCCCAGATGGTAGCGCGGCGCGGGTCTCACTCAAGAGGTCGAGAAAATGGCTGTTGTTATTCGTGATCGGTTCGATGTCATAGTGGACGCCATCGAAGCCGAAATCGCGCACGAAACGGGCCGCAGTCTGCACAATGCCCGCGCGCACCTGTGAGTTGGCAAGGTCCACCGTCTCATTCTCCGGCTGGCCGCTGGCCACCTCTAGCTGGCCAATCCACGCCAGCACCTGGACACCAGGCAGGCGCGTGTGAAGCTCTTCCGTGAGCGCAGCCGCCTGGGGCGCCAGCGAGTCAGGGATGCTCCCATCACTCTTCATGGGGCCGACATGGGCATAGACATAGCGAATCTGCTCGTGTTCGAGCTGGTTGGCCAACGCATCGAAGTCCTCACTGCTATGGACATCGCCAACCCACGTGTGCTCCAGCCAGACCGCATTCTTCCCCTGGTTGAAGTGCGAACCAGGGTAGCTGGTTACCGTAGCATTCAGGCGCGCGAGCGTAAAACCGAGGATGCTGAGCAGCACCAGCAGCACCAGCAACGCGGCGATGCCGAGGCGGCGCAACTGGCTGCGACGAGTTGCTGGCTGGGCGCCATTGCGAGGCGTGGGCCAGGTTGGCGTCGGGCTGGCGGGTGCTTGTGCCATAACATTCCTTCCAGTCGTCGCCATGACGCGCGCTCAGTCACCCTGCTGATGGGGTGCGCCGCCGTTCGTTGAGCGCCTGATTCGCCAATCGGTCGGCCAGCGCGTTTTGAGCGCGCCGCACGTGGGTAAAGGTGACGTGTGGCAGCGCCTTTACTAGCGCCATCGCCTCTCGATACAGCTGCTGCAGTGTCGCATCCCGCACCCGATACACGCCGGTCATCTGGCGAACAACCAGCTCGCTGTCCATGTAGATATTCACCGCGGCGGGTTGCCGGTCGGTGACGAGCTGCAAGCCAAGGATGAGCGCGCGATACTCTGCCTGATTGTTCGGCATCTCACCCAGATACTGCCCCAACTGTGCGAGAACTGTACCATCCAGATGCTCGATGACGATTCCAGCAGCCGCGGGACCGGGGTTGCCGCGTGACGCGCCATCTGTGCGCAGCACCAGTCGCTCGCCTGTGCCAGCATTGGTCATCATCGGTTCATCGCTCACCAGCGGACTCGCACCTTTCCGAATAGATGTGATGCAAATTTGATGCACATCACGTGCGCACAAGTGTGCTCAAGTATGATACCATGGCTCACTGAAACGGGGCGGACTTGCCAGTGACCTTGGGAAATGTGTCTGGCGCCGCTGGCGGTCATTGTAGACGCGAGGAATTGCGACAGACACGGCGCTCTCGGGCGTTGTGGTCGCGGGAAGGGCAGTGGGGAGGATGGACGCTGTGGCGATTCGGACCATTGATGATTATCTTCTCGCCATGAAAACGAGTTTTGAGCCTACCGCGGCAGGCAATCGATCACTGGTACTGCAATATGAATTCACTGGACGGGAGCAAGGCATCTGCCATGCGGCCATTGCCGCGGGCGAGATTCAGGTGGGGCGCGGGCCGCACCCGGCGCCGTCGGTCGTCGTACGAGCCGACTTTGACCTCTGGATCCGCGTTATCTCCCATGAAATTGATGGCCTGATCGCCTATCAGGATGGCCTCTATGCCATTGAAGGTGACTACCTCGCGCTGATGGATTCCGACCTCTGGTTTAGCCGTCCATAATCCAAATGCATTCGCTGAATTGGCCGAAATGTGCGAAAGTGAGAATAGCGCCAGGCTGAAAGCTTTGGCAATCGCCCGGCGGCACGTGATGTGGGCGTCATCCGCTGCGATGGGTAGCGGCTGGCCTGGCGCACGACTGAAGCAATAGAACTATCGCGGATCGAGTAGTTTACGACTATGGGGACTGAGGCGCGGAAATCTGGGGATGCTGCGCGTTCGAAACCCGCGCGCGAGCGGCTGGATGTGCTACTGGCGGCGCGTGGGCTTGTGCCAAGTCGAGAGCGCGCGCGGGCGCTCATCATGGCGGGTGAGGTGCGCGTCGCTGGCCAGGTGGTGACAAAAGCTGGAACACCTATCGCCACGGATGCCACCATTGAGCTGGCAGTCACCGCCAGCGAGACCCGGTTTGTCAGCAGAGGTGGCCTCAAGCTGGAGCGCGCGCTCGATGCCTTTCACCTCGACCCCACTGGCGCTATGTGCGTGGATGTTGGCGCCTCGACAGGCGGGTTCACCGACCTGCTGCTCCAGCGCGGCGCGGCGCGCGTCTACGCGGTGGACGTTGGACATGGCCAACTGGCATGGACGTTACGCAATGACCCGCGTGTGACAGTCATGGAGCGCACCAACATCCGCCATCTCGAGGCGCTGCCAGAGCTCGCCGACTGCGCCGTCATCGACGTGTCTTTTATCTCATTACGGCTGGTGTTGCCGCGTGTCCTGGCACTACTGAAGCCCGAAGGATGGGTGGTCGCGCTGGTGAAGCCGCAATTCGAGGCCGGGCGCGCCGAGGCTGATCGCGGCGGCGGCGTCATCCGGGAGCCAACCGTGCATCGGCGGGTCTTACGCGAGCTGCTGTCATGGGTAACACACGAAGCAGCGCCCGCAATAGACGACCGACGCTTCATACCCTACGGACTAACCGCGTCGCCCATCACCGGACGCGACGGCAACCATGAATACCTACTGCTGCTCCGGCCGTCCGCAGGGGAAGGTGGCACACCGCTAGACGAGCCGGATATAGAGGCGGCGATACAGCAGGCATTTGCTGGTTCGGCGCGCAGGGCGGCAGAAGATTGAGCGACGGAAGAATAGAAATGGTAAATGCCCGGGAGGTCGGCATGCGCTATGTCATAGGCGTCGATGGTGGCGGAACGAAAACGAACGTCGCCGTCTTCGGTGAGAATGTCGGTGTCGTCGGCGCCGCCACCAGCGGACCCGCCAACCAGCGCTCCGTTGGGATGGAGGCCGCCAGCACCAATATCGCGCATGCGATCAATGGCGCGCTGCGCGCCGCCAATCTGCCGCTTGCCCAAATCGCGGCGATTACGATGTGCCTCGCCGGTTTCGATACCGACCTGGACCTGCCGGTGCCACAACGCGCCGCGCGCACGCTGGAGTATACCGGCCCGGTCATCATCGAGAACGATGTGGTGGGCGCGTGGGCCGGGGCGACCGAGGCCCAGCCCGGCGTGGTCGTCATCGCGGGCACCGGCGCAACTGGCCTTGGTATGAATGCTCGTGGCCAGCTCTGGCGCACGGATGGGTGGGACTACATCCTGGGCGACGCGGGCAGCGGCTACGCGATTGGGCTGGCTGCGATCCGTGCGGCGATGCGCATGCTCGACGGGCGCGAAGAGCCGACGGCGCTGGTACGCGAGATGAAGGTCAATTACGGGGTGGATAACGCGGAGGAGATGCGCCGACTGGTGGATAGCACGCCCTTCGGCAAGTTCGAGATTGCCAGCTTCGCCGGACACGTGTGGGAAATCGCGGAGCAGGGCGATGCCGTCGCCCAGGGCATCTTCGCCCAGGCAGGCGTCCGTCTGGGCGAGAGCGCGGCTGCCATCATCCGCATGCTCGAGATGCAGCAGGAGACGTTTCCTATCTCGACTGTCGGGAGTGTCTTCAAGGCTGAGCCGTGGGTCATCGACCCATTTCACCGGATCATCCAGCAGACAGCGCCGCATGCGACGTTTCGCCCGCCGCTGCATTCGCCAGAGGTGGGGGCCGCGTTGCTGGCGCTGCGACGGTTGGACGATGACGACATCGGCTCGTGGACGCTCGGTACTGGCAAGCGCCACATTCGCCGCAGCCTGGCGATCAGCGAGCTATTCCCCGCATGAGCACGCTGCCGACTACGCCGCCGGTCGTGCGCCTGATTCTGGCGCGGCACGGAGAAGCCGAGGGCAGCCGCGAGTTTCGTTTCAATGGTTCGAGCGATGTCCCGCTGACCCCACACGGTCTGGCGCAGGCGCGGCGGCTGGCCGATGCGCTCTACCCACTTGCGCCTGTCGCCGTGTACTCCAGTCCGTTGTCGCGTGCGAGGGCAACCGCCGAGGCCATCGCGACGCAGGCACATCTGACGGTAGAGGTTCAGCCGGGTCTGCGCGAGCAGGCTTACGGCTCATGGGAGCGCCTCACGGCGGACGAGGCGCGCCAGCGCGATCCCAAACGATTCGCCGCGTGGTCTGCTGGGCAGCGGATTGCCCCTCCAGCGGGTGAGGCGCTGAGTGCTGTCCGCCAGCGCGTCGTGGCGTGCGTCTGCGAGCTGGCGGAGCGACATATGGGCGAGACGGTGGTGCTGGTCGCGCACGTCGGGCCAGTCAAGGTGCTGCTCTGCACCGCGCTCGGTCTGCCATTGAGCGGCGCGCGCCGATTCTGGATCGATCCCGCCAGCTATAGTGTGGTGGACTGGCGCGTTGCCGCCGATGGGCAGCAACGCTCGCTGGTGCGCGGCATCAACGTCGTCAGCCATCTTGCGCAATTGTCCCGTTCATAGATTTGGGAACTCAATAGTCGCGCCATGGCGGTTAGTCACTAGAACAGGTTGAATGATGGTACGGACGGTGATTGCGACTCGCTACGTCGAGCCGTTGCGGGAGGGCGGCTCGGTGCCCGCGATTATCGAGGCGGACGACGACGGGATGTACGTCGTCAAGTTTCGGGGCGCGGGCCAGGGACCGAAGGCGCTGGTGGCTGAGCTGATTAGCGGCGAGATCGGGCGGGCGCTTGGGCTTCCCGTCCCTGAGCTCGTCCTGGTCGAGCTGGATGAGGCGTTTGGTCGCGCGGAACGCGACCCCGAAATTCAGATTCCGCTCAAAGCGAGCGTGGGCCTCAATCTGGCGCTGGACTATCTGCCGGGGTCGTTCATGTTCGATCCAACGGTGCCCCGCGAGATAGACCCGGTGCTCGCATCGGAGATCGTCTGGTTCGACGCCTATATCACCAATCCCGACCGCACCGCGCGCAACCCCAACATTCTGTCCTGGCATGGCAGGCTCTGGCTGATCGACCATGGCGCATCACTGTATTTTCACCATGCCTGGGAGCGGGCGACGCTCCAGCGGCAACGGCCGTTTCCCACTATTCACAGCCATGTGCTGCTGCCGTGGGCAACACGACTGGCCGAGGTGGACGCGCCATTGCGCGCGCGCCTGACTGATGAGACGCTGGCCAGTATCGTCGCCGAGATTCCCGCCGACTGGCTGACCAACGATCCGGCCATTGGTAACGCCGACGGCCAGCGCGCCGCCTACCTGGGATATCTGACCACGCGCCGGGATGCGTCTGAGCTTTTCGTCGAGGAGGCGCTGCATGCGCGGGCGCAGCTCGTTTGAATACGCGGTTATTCGCGTCGTGCCGCAGGTCGAACGCGGCGAGTTCATCAACGCGGGCATCGTGCTCTACTGCCGCGCGCGGTCATTCCTCGATGCGCGGATAGCGCTGGATGAGACGCGGCTCCGGGCGCTGGCGCCGGGCGCCGATCCTGCCGAGATCATGAGCTATCTGGAGGTCATGCGGCGCATCTGCCATGGTGGGCCAGACTCCGGGCCAATCGGGCAACTAACCCAGCGCGAGCGGTTCCACTGGCTCGTCGCGCCGCGTAGCACGGTGATACAGACCTCGCCCGCCCACGCCGGGCTGTGCCACGATCCCGCGGCAATGCTGGACCACCTGATGGCAACCGTCGTACACGTGGCCACGTCATGAAGCTGGCGATGTATGCAGGATGCGGGCAGTTTCGCGTTCCGCATGCCAGGTGATACAATATGCCGTGCTCAAAGCGCGCTCAACTCTATGCTGGACATCAACCGGGCATAGAGTGGTAATATCAGTCTCGCGTCGTGCGGACAGGGTATGTCGTACGGTTGGCTACCGTGTCGTAGGGCAAGGGCAACCTGAGAGGCAGGTTGCGCGGGATTAGCCTGGAAAGAAGGGCGGCGGACTTATGTCTGGACACTCCAAGTGGCAGCAGATTCGGCGTCAGAAGGGCGTCAATGATTCGAGGCGTGGAGCGTTGTTCACCCGCCTTGGCCGTGAGCTGGTCGTGGCGGTTCGCGAGGGCGGTGGCGGCGATCCAGACGCCAACTTCCGATTACGCATGGCGATTCAGCGCGCGCGCGCCGCCAACATGCCCATGGATAACATCGAACGCACCATCAAGCGCGCGACAGGCGCTGAGGGCGGCGCTTCATTCGACGAGATCGTCTACGAGGGCTATGCGCCCGGTGGCGCCGCGATCATGATCCAGGCGATGACCGACAACCGAAATCGCACGGTCGCCGAAGTCCGCAATGCAATGAGCAAAAATGGTGGCAACCTCGGTGAGGCAGGATGCGTCGACTGGATATTCGAGCAGACGGGTATTATAGAGATTGCCCTCGAAGGACACGACCCCGATGAACTCACACTGATGGCGATTGACGCGGGCGCTCAGGATGTGGATGAGCCAACAGATGGCGATGAGACGCTGATGGTCTACACCGAGCCGTCCGACCTCGACACCGTGCGCAAGGCACTGGAGGGTCAAAAGCTCAATCTGACGCGCGCTGAAACCGTTCTCAGGCCCAAGACGAAGGTGGAGCTGGACGAGAAGGCGGCGCTTCAGACGCTCCGGCTGATCGACCGGCTCGAAGACCTGGACGACGTGCAGACGGTCTATACCAACGCCGACATCGCCGATGAGTACGCCGAAAAATATGAGGGATAACGCGCAACGCCTGCCCGCGATGGAGTGTCTTGATGAGCGGTGATGTACGCCGGACGATTGGTATAGACCCAGGCACCGCGCGGCTGGGCTACGCCATCGTCGAGGCGGAGCACGGCAACCAGCGTCTGCTAGCCTGTGGTGTCGTCACAACGCCCAAAGACATGGAAATGCCCCAGCGGCTGAGCAGCATCTACAATGACCTGCGCGAGATCGTGCGCGAGCATAATCCAACCACGATGGCGGTGGAGGAGCTGTTCTTCGCCAAGAACGTCACCACCGCCGTCAGCGTCGGGCAGGCACGTGGCGTAGCGCTGCTGGTAGCGGCGCAGGCGGGCATCTCGGTCCACGAATACAAGCCGATGCAGGTCAAGCAGGCGGTGCATGGCTACGGGCTGGCGTCCAAAGACCAGGTTGGCGAGATGGTGCGCGTGCTGCTGCGGCTCGACACCGTGCCAAAGCCCGACGACGCCGCCGACGCCGCCGCCATCGCCATCTGCCATCTCAATACGTTTCGATTTGGGTGAAAAGAATGACCCCTCCCCCAACCCCTCCCCGTGTCGGGGAGGGGAGCCAGAGCAGATAGTAGAGGAGCGGATATGATCGCGGCGGTTCGTGGCATTCTCGCGGGCAAGACGCTTGATAGCGCGCTGATCAATGTGGGCGGCGTCACGCTGCGCATCTTCGCGCCGCTCAGTGTGCTCAGCCAGTTGAATACTGGTGAGGAGATCACGCTCCACACCTGGCTGCTGGTGCGCGAGGACGCTCTTGCCCTCTACGGCTTCGCCTCCCCCGATGACCGCGATCTTTTCGAGCAGCTGCTGGCTGTTGGCGGCGTTGGCCCTCGGATTGGGCTGGCGCTGCTCTCCAGTATGTCGGCGCAGACCTTCCGCGAGTCCGTCCTGGCCGAGGATGTCACGCGGCTGACGGTCGCACCGGGCGTCGGGCGCAAGCTGGCCAGCCGATTGGTGCTGGAGCTGCGCCCGCGCTTCGAAAAGGCCGGATTCGGTGGTGCGCCAGTCGTGGCAGGCGTCAGCCCGAACGTGCGCGCGCAGGTACTCGAAGCACTCACCGGCCTGGGCTATTCCGCGACCGATGCCGCCGCCGCCGTGCGCACCCTGCCCGAGGACGCCAGCGGCAACATCGAAGACCTCATCTTGCAGGCGCTACGCTCGCTCGCCCGCGACTAGTGCTCAGTCCAGTCGGTGATTGACACGGGTAGTATGCGTCATGAGCACCTCCATTGATGCTTATGGTGCATCGGAATATACTGTGAACCCTCGCTCCCGTAAACCAGCGCGCATCCAGTCGTCTTGCCTTTGGGGAGATTCTCGGGGAGTCTCGCACAGCACATGGCCCAAACAGGAGAATGGACATGCTACTGGAGCAGAAAACGGCGGTCATCTACGGAGCAGGCGGCGCCATCGGCAGTGCCGTGGCCCGCGCGTTTGCTCGCGAGGGGGCGAGGGTCTTCGTCGCCGGTCGCACCAAACCCCCGCTCGACGCGCTCGCTCGCGAGATCGCCCAAACGGGTGGAGCGGCCCAGGCGGCGTCCGTTGACGCGCTCGACACGCGGGCCGTCGAAGAGCACCTGAACGCAATCGTAGCGCAGACGGGGCGCATCGATATTTCGTTCAATGCCATCGCGTCCAAAGCCGACCAGGGCGACCCCTTGGTGGAGATGTCGGTTGACGCGTTTACCCTGGGGATCATCGATGCCATGCAGACCCAGTTCGTGACCACCACCGCGGCGGCGCGCCACATGCTCAAGGCCGGATCGGGCGTGATCCTGGCCATCACCGCCACACCCGCCCGCATGTTCCTTCCCAACAGCGGGAACTTCGGTGTGATATGTGCCGCGACCGAGCGACTGTGTCTTCAACTGGCAGGAGAACTCGGCCCGCAGGGCATTCGCGTGGTTTGCCTGCGATCGGCGGGTTCGCCGGATGCCCCCGTGGTGGACAGGGTCATACGCCATCTGGCCCAGCAGGCTGGCGTATCTCGAGACGCGTTCGAGGCCCAGTTGGCAGAGCGAACGCTGCTGAAACGGATGCCCAAGCTGGCTGAAGTGGCGAATATGGCGGTGCTGATGGCGTCGGATCGCGCCAGCGCGATGACCGGAGCCATCGCCAATGTGACCTGTGGTGAAACGGCGGACTAGGCGCTTCGCTGCTGGAAGAGCCAATCCCAACCCGCCTACAGCCTCGTCGGCCGTCGTCCGTTCCCGGTCGACGGGAGCGGTACTCACCAGGAACCGCGACTGAGCGCACTCCACTGCCACAGGCATGGTGAGACGCTCTACCATGCTGCCGCTGTCAAATACCTTCTGAACTGGGTACTAGTGAGCGCTAATAGATGTGGCGATCCACCCTCGTGGCATGAGGTATTACCCCTCGGTAAGTTTGGTGATGTCTCGTGTGTGGTCAGCGTCATCCTCATCTGACAGACCCTTGTCGCCTTCAACCTCGGCCAGCAAATTGGTCAGCACTGTATCCGTGACCTGCGCGATGAATGATTCGACCTCATCGGGGTCGTCGAGCTCGCGCGGCAGGCGGAAGAAGGCGCGCGCGTCATCCTCGCTATGGTGCGAAATCCAGCGGGCGATGATGTTGATCTGGTCCACCTCGGCGCGGCCAACCCGCGCTGGTGGCGTACCGAGCGCCGCTGCCTCGGCCACCAGGGCGCGTAGCTCGTCGCGTAGCTGGTCATCCTCCTGCGTGACGCGCCGTTGCGCCAGCAGCCGCCCATGCCGGATGAGAAAAATCTCGATATGGTCCGGCTCCGCGGAAGGATAGACGATCAGCAGATTGTTCGCTTCGACCGCGCCCGTCACAAGCCGCTGGCCCAGCAGCACCTGATCTGCGTCCTTGAGCGCGTCACGCAGCCGCGCCGCTCGCTCGAAGTCCTGCCGGGCCGCCGCCTCGAACATCTCGCGCTTGAGCCGGTCGATCAGGTCGGCGCGCTCGCCACCCAGGAACGCGCAGGCCTCCGCAATCGCCGCGTTGTAGGCCTCCGCCGCCTCTACCGAAAGCTCGCCGCGACAGGGACCGGGACAGCGTTTCAGGTGATAGCGCAGGCAGGGATCGCTTGGCTTCGCGGCGGGCGGCAGGCTGCGGGTGCAGGTGCGAATGGGAAACACCTTCTGGATTAATTCGAGCGTCGCGTTGACGATGCGCGTGCTGCGGAAGGGGCCGAAGTAGCGCGCGCCATCGGCACTGACATCGCGAGTGGCGTAGAAGCGCGGATACGGGTGCTGGACATCCAGCTTGATGAAGGGATACAACTCGTAGTTGCGTAGCTGCACGTTGTAGCGCGGCTGTAGCTCTTTGATCAGCCGCGACTCCACCAGCAGCGCCTCTAGCTCGGAGCCGAGCACGCGCGTCTCGATCTGCTGAACGCTTTGCAGCAGGCCATCCATCTTGCGTGTGTAGCCGAGCGGCTGATTGTAGTAGGATGCCAGCCGGTCGCGCAGCACCTTGGCCTTGCCGACATAGATGACTTCGCCGATGGCATCCTTCATCAGATAGACGCCAGGCTTCGAGGGGAAGTTCTGCCGCCAGGCAGGATTGAGATACATGCTGCCGGTTGGGCGACCTGACGGCAGGCTTGACCGCACCGGGGCGACGCCGCCGATAGCCTGGCGCAGATCGTCCAGCGTCTCGCAGCCCTCCTCGCGCGCGCGCGCCAGCAACAGCGCGAACACCTGCGCCGTCAGCAGCGCATCGGGCAGGGCACGGTGGCGCGAGTGAATCGCCAGGTGGAGGGAGGTGGCGACACGGTCGAGGCTGGCGCGGCGCATGCCGGTCAGGTAGCGGCGGGCCAGCGCAATGGTGTCTATCCCTTCCAGCGGGAAGTCCACGTCGAGCGAGGCATGCTGCGTCTCGTAACTGAGAAAACCGAGATCGAAGCCGATGTTATGCCCAACGATTGGGCGGCCATCCACAAATTCATGCAGCCGCGGCAACACAGCGGCGGCGCTGCCTGCCCGCTTGACCATCGCCTCGCTGATGCCAGTGAAGCGTGTGATGAACTGGGGAATCTTGCGCCCGGGGTTGATGAGCCGCTGAAAGTGCGCGCCCGGTTCGCCGCCGCGCACGATGACCGCGGCGACCTCCAGCAACCGGTGGCGTCCGGGAGCCAGGCCGGTGGATTCCACATCCAGCGCCACGAACTCGATCTCGTCGAGCCGCCGCGTCGTGGCGTCCCAGACCGTCAGCCGCCAGTTGCCAGCGCTATCGCAGGCGAAGGCCGACGATGCACGCAGCAACTGGTTGAGCAGCGGCGTCCACGCGCCCCCCGCCATTCCGTCGCCCGTGGCAAAGACCTGTTGGGCGAGGGAGACCGCGGACATGGCGCTGCCCTGCTCGCGCAGCACGTCACGCGCCCGGCGCAGCAGCTCGCGGTGGCGTTGGGGGACCGCATCAGCGGCGGAATCGTCCGTTTCATCAAGGTCGTCGGTGGCGTCGGCCGAGGGCGCAATCAGGCGCTGAAAGCTCTTGAGCTTCCGCTCTTCGGGCGTCGTCATGGGCCACCTCGGTACTAGGTGTTGAAATAGCTTTGGCCGACTGAATAGCCGTGACAATAGCAAGAACATCTGTGCTATTTTGACACTCCGCACAGGCCGAAACCCTACGGATTCTCGGTTCTCCGGGGCGGCCTACGCCACCTCTCCCCGAAGGCTCTGCCCGAGCCTCTCTATATTCTTGGCGGCGTTGTGGTCACGATGCAAGCTGGTTCCGCACCCCGGGCAACGATGCCAGCGGACGGACAAGCCCTTCTGCACCAGGATGCCACAGCCAGAACAGATCTGGCTTGAGTAGGCAGGGTTCACCGCCACCACTGAGCGACCGGCGCATGCTGCCTTGAAGCTCAGGATGCTCACGAACTGTGACCATCCGGCGTCCGCGATCGACTTGGCCAGATAGTGATTCCTGAGCATATTGGCAACCTGCAAGTCTTCATGATAGACCGTGTCATACTGCCGTACCAGCGCTAGCGCGGCCTTGTGGTGATAGTCTAGTCTTTGTCGCTTCACCATTTGATGTGCCTTGGCCAGCAGACTCACCGCCTTTTTACGACGGTTGCTGCCCTTTTTTCGGCGCGAAACCCGCCGTTGAGCCGTCTTGAGGCGTCGTTCCGCCTTCCGATAGCACGCAGGAGTATGAACTATGGTGCCATCCGAGAGCGTGGCGAACGATTCCAGTCCCAGGTCGATGCCGGTCTCTTGCTTAGTGGATTCTAAAGGATGTATCGGGACATTAGCACATGAGAAGCACACATACCAGCCATCTGCCTCCCGCGAAAGTGTGATGGTTTTTGGTTTGCCTTCCAGTGGGCGTGACCAACGAACGGCAACACGCCCAATCTTCGAGAGGACGAGAAAGCCGTTATCGAGACGTGCGCCGTTGCCATACTCCTTGTAGGTGAAACTATGCCAGCGACTACGTGCCTGGAAACGGGGAAATCCGGTCTTTTCAGCGCGTTGGAGACGGCGGAAGAACGCTTGATACGTCCTATCGAGCCGTGCCAGCACATCCTGCAACACATGACTATTGATGGCGGCATAGTCGGGCATCACTGCCCGGAGATCTTTCAACTCAGCTTCTTGCTCATTGCGGGTAATCGTGACGCAGCGCTGCTTCCAGAGGATGATGCGTTGTTCGAGCGCAGTGTTATAGAGTCTGCGGCACTGCCATACCACCTCATCCAGCATTCGCTCCTGCTCGGAGGTAGTCCTGAGCCTGTACTTGTAGGTTTTGCGGAGACTCCTGTTGCTCACGATGAATACTTCCCTGAATGCTTCTCTTGATGGTGTTCAGCGTACTCACAGATCGCCCAAATGACCGTCTTGTTGAAAGAACGTTCTTGAACTCTTGGATATTCTCGCGCACAAGGGAGGAAACTGCAATGTGTGTGGAACATTCGGCTGAAGCCCAAATATGCCTGCCCACTGCAGTTGAAAACAGCACGGCTGGAGGTTGGATTAAGTTCGTGGCCGTCAAACACTTCTCCCGGTTGTGTTGCGCGGCTACCGCTGACGGCGTATGCTGGAAGGGTGTGTACGGCGGGTTGATTCCGAGAAGTCCGCGCTGGCGGACGTTGTGGCCGACCAGGAGGGAGTCCCTTCAGGAGCGGTTTCATCCGCCCGCAAATCGTGGTGGCATGAAAGGTGGGCGGACGTTGTCTGGAGTGACGCTGCGTATTGGCGAGGCGCGCGGGCGCGAGGAATGGAATAGCGCGCTGGCGTGCGCGCCACGCAACGACCTGCTGCAAAGCTGGCAATGGGGCGAGTTCAAGCTGCACAGCGGCGGCTGGCGGCCCACGCGCTTGCTGGTCTGGCGCGGCGATGAGCCGGTGGCGGGCGTGCAACTGCTCTCGCGTCGCGTGCTGGGCGTACAGTCGGTCTATGCGCCGCGCGGGCCATGGTGGCAGGATGACGAGGCGCTGGCGGCGCTGGTACGCTGGCTCCGGCGCTCGCTACGATTCGCCGCACCGTTTCTGCGCGTCGATCCACTGATCGAGGACGCCGCGCCGCTGACCCGCCTAGGCTTCCGGCTGGCTCCGCGCCAGGTGCAGCCACGCGCAACTATCGTCGTCGATCTCACATCTCCCCCAAACGAAATTCTCGCGGGCTTCGATCAACAGGTGCGCTACAACGCACGTCTTGCCGAGCGCAAGGCGGTCGATGTGCTCCAGGGCGGCATCGAGCTGGTGGACGACTTCTATCACCTGTTGGCCGCCACCGCCGAGCGCAAGGGCTTCGCCGAGCGAGACATCTCCTATTTCCGCCAGCTCGTCAGCGACTTTGGCGACGACGCGCCGGTCTTCCTCGCGCGCTACGACGGCAAGATCATCTATGGAGCCATCGTGGTGATGTTCGGCGCGACGGCCTATTATCTCTATGGCGCATCCGGTGGCGAGCGCAAAGTGAAGCCGTCCGAGCTGGTGCAGTATCGCTCGATGATCTGGGCGAAAGAGCGCGGCGCCACACACTACGATATGTGGGGCATTCCAGCGCACCCGACCCCTGAGAATCCGCTCTACGGCGTTTATCGCTTCAAGACTGGATTTGGCGGCATCGAACAGCGCTATTGCGGCGCGCTCGATCTGCCGCTCTTGCCCGCGGTGGGCCGCGCTTCGCCAGGGCTGGAGGCCACAGCGATCAAGCTGCGCTCGCTGGCGGCTGGGAAGGGCTTCCGCATCGAAGACCACCTCGCCTGAGCTGAGGCTGATCGGGCGTCGGTTTCGCCGCTAGCGCGCGCCGCCTATCTGGGGCGCTGATGGCCCCGTGTGCCGCGCCTCCTGGGAGCAGCTCGCACTGCCTGGACTGCTGCGGACGCCAGGCGTAGATGTCTAGTTTTTCCACCCCTCGCGCCAACTTTACCAGCGCCATGCTACCGCGCGTAGCGTCGCCCGCGCCATGCAGGTGGAAACCGTCTCCGAGAGCACCAAACGCGACCTGGTCGAATTGATGGGTGTCCTAGAGGAGCGCATACACGTCATATATCCAGGGAGAGCAGCGGATTTCCAGCCTGTCGGCGACCCAGAGACACCGGCCAGATTTCGCGCGAAACACGGGCTGCCAGCGCGGTATCTGCTCGACCTTGGCACGCTTGAGCCGCGCAAAAACCTGCTGACACTGGTTGATGCGTATGCGCGCCTGCGCGGGCGCAGCTATATCGACTTCGATGAAATGGTGTTGATGGACCTGTGCTACATCGAGAGCTGGAGTCCGCGGCTGGATTTCCAGATCTTGCTGCGCACGATTCCCGCCGTTCTGGCCAGCCGGGGCGCTTGTTAGCCCGTTTTGTCGGAGAGTGATCGCATGCGCGTCGCGTTGGTTCATGACTATCTCAATCAGATGGGTGGCGCTGAGCGCGTTTTGCTTGCACTGCACGCGCTCTATCCCCAGGCGCCGATCTATACCGCGATCTACGACCACGAGCGTGTGGACACACGCTTCCGCTCGATGGACATCCGCACGAGCTTTATGCAGCGGCTCCCGTTCGTCAAACGCCACCACCAACCGTTTCTGCCGCTCTATCCGTTCGCCTTCGAGGGGATGGACCTGCACGAGTATGACCTGGTCATCAGCGACAGCAGCGCCTTCGCGAAAGGCGTGGTGACCCGCGCTGATGCGCTCCATGTCTGCTACTGCCACACGCCGATGCACTGGGCATGGAGCTTCGAGGAGTATGTCGAGCGTGAGCGCCTGGGCCGCGTTTCCCGCGCGATGCTGCTGCCGGTCATCACCTGGCTGCGCCAGTGGGACTATGCCGCCGCTGCGCGGGTGGACGTCTTCCTGGCGAACTCACCCAACGTCGCCGCGCGCATCGCCAAATACTACCGTCGCAGGGCTACCGTGCTGCCACCGCCGGTCGATGTCTGGCGCTATACCGTCGCCACGACCCAGGGCGACTATTTCCTCATCGTCTCGCGCCTCGTCCCCTATAAACGGATTGATCTGGCGGTCAGGGCATTCACCAGACTGGGTATGCCCCTGCGGATCATCGGCACGGGGCGCGACGAAGACCAACTGCGGCGGATGGCGGGAAAGAACATCGAGTTTCTCGGCTGGCTGCCTGATGAGGAGGTGCGCGTCCAACTGATGGGCTGCCGCGCACTGATATTTCCCGGTGAAGAGGATTTCGGGCTGACTCCGGTCGAGGCGCAGGCATGTGGCCGCCCGGTCATCGCCTATCGAGAGGGCGGCGCGTGCTCCAGCGTCGTCGAGGGCGTCACCGGTCTTTTCTTCGACGAGCAGGCGACCGATGCGCTCGTTGGCGCGGTAAAAAGCTTCCACGACGACCAGTTCGACCCGCAGACGATTCGCCGCCACGCCGAGCAATTCGATACCCGGCGCTTCCTCGACCGGTTCCAGCATTTCATCGAGGCGCGCATCTCCGAGCATCCACGCCTCTCGCGCCACGTCAGCGGGAGCCCCGTGTTAGCGGATGACCGCGAGCCGTTTGCCACACGGGGCGAGCCGTGAGCAGAGACGACGCAGCCGCTATCTTCAGGCGCTGGTGGTGGGTCATGGCGCTGGTAGCGCTGCTGATCGGCAGCCTAACGCTGAACGATCCGTGGCAACAGTGCGGCGTTTCGGACGCGAAAATATCCGCCTGATTAGCAGGCGGATTCAATGAGGACGCAGAAAACGCGGCGAAGACCATCATCACCCGCCATGCGTAACAGACACGGCGGGCCGAGACGACGATGAACTTACTATTGACCGAGCACGCTGTACGGGACCGACGGCTTCTGATGGCGCACGACGCGGTCTACCGCGCGGCGTGCCTGATTCACTCGCTCGCCCCCAACCTGGAAGGCGATCAACGAGCCAAGAACCACGCCGCACAAACCACCAAGAATGATCCCTTCAAGGAAGAACCTGTTCCGTAACGTCGCCATTGCCGTCACCCTCTTCTACATAATCCGCTATTGCACATACACCACGGAAGGCGCATTGCTCCACAAGCGTTCCAGGCGATAGAATTCGCGTTCCATCGGACCAAAGATATGCACGATCACATCGCCACAGTCGAGCAGCATCCATCCGTTCTCAGCATTGCCCTCATAGCCGCGCGTCCACACATGCAGCTCCCCGAGCCGGTCTTCGATGGCATTGGCGATTGCCTGAATCTGCCGGGGATTCGAGCCGGTGCAGACGACGAAATAGTCGGCGATGACGGACTGTTCGTGAATATCCAGCATGACCACATCGGTCGCCTTCTTATCCACAGCAATATCGGCGATGAGCCTGGCGAGTTCGGCGGAATCCAGCTTGCGGCCTCCTTAGGTACTGTCGATGCCAGGACGATTCCCTGGCTCTGCCCGAATTATACCGCAGGAACACTGCCGTTGAAAACGCGCGCTATCCTCCAAAGCTCAACCGCATATTACCTTTGCCGTCTTCATTAACTACTACGTGAGCAACCGCTATTTCGTTCACACGCGGCACGAAATTCCTACACGCTCATCCCCTAAACGTACCGCCCGGCATGAGACTTTCGTCTGTTGTCCAACCCATCAGGCAGTGGCGCTCCGTGGTTTGTGCGAGCGTTTCCAGGCGTCGGCGCGCTTGATCAGGTCGGCGGCATTAGCCTGCGAGGCGCTGGTGCGCGCGCCACCAAGCATCTGCGCGACATCCTGCGTGCGCTCGGCAGGCGTAAGCTCTTCGACCTGCGTGGTCGTGCGGTCGGCGGTCAACGCCTTGCTGACCCGGAAGTGCGTGTCGGCCAGCACGGCAATCTGCGGCAGGTGGGTGACGCAGAGCACCTGATGGCTCTGCCCCAGCGCCCAGAGTTTCTCGCCCACGACCTGCCCACTCCGCCCGCTGATGCCCGCATCGATCTCGTCGAAGATGAGGATGGGCACGGCGTCTGCCCGCGAGAGGATCGTCTTGAGCGCGAGCATAATGCGCGAGGTCTCACCACCAGATGCGATGCGCGCCAGGGGCTTGAGCGGCTCGCCCGGATTCGGCGCCAGCAGGAATTCTACCGAGTCTATGCCCGTCGCGGTGAATGCCCAGGACGCCGTCTGGCCGTCGAGTGCGGCGGGCGCGCCCTGCTCGTCGCCGCGCTGCGTGATTTCGGTCAGGAAGCGCGTCCGCTGCATGTTGAGGTCATCGAGCTCGCGTTCCATTGCCGTGCCAAGCGCGCGCCCAGCGGACTGGCGGCGCTGCGAGAGGTCGCTGGCGATGCCGCCGATGCGCTGGCGAATCGCCTCTTCTCGTTGCTGAAGGTCGGCGATACGCTTCTCGCGATGGGACAGGGTATCCAGCGTGCGGCTGGCCTCCTCGCCAAACGCCAGCACTTCTTCTATGGTCGCGCCATATTTGCGCCGCAGCTTCGAGAGCAGATCCAGCCGCTCCTCGACCTCTGCCTGGCGCTGCGGGTCCGCTGCCACTTCTTCCTGGTAGGCTCGTACTGAAGTGGCAACATCTTCGAGGAGGTAGAGCGCCTGCTCTAGCTCGCCCAACTGCTCGCGCAGGCTGTCGTCCAGCCGCAAGAGGTCGCCAAAGGCGCGTTGCACCGTCGCCAGCGTGTCCAGCGCGCCGCTCGTCTCGCTGGTCTCGTCACCTGCCAGCGCGCTGTGGATTGCGACACATAGCTCGCCGAGCTGCTCGGCGTTCGCCAGCATCTTGCGCTCGCGCTCAAGCTCGTCCAGCTCGCCGGGACGCAGCTTCGCCGCTTCTATCTCGTCCACCTGGTATTGGAGCAATTCGCGTTGCCGCTCCAGCTCGCGCTCGTCGCGCTGGAGGCGGTCCAGCTCGCGCCGGGTCGCGCGCCACTCGCCCACCAACGCGGCCACCTGCTGACGCAGATCGTCGGTCGCGGCGTAGCGGTCCAGATAGTAGACATGCTGCTCGGGGCGCAGAATGGTGAGATGGGCGCTCTGGCCGTGAATATCGATCAGGAAGGCGGCGATACGCTGCAACGCCGAGAGCGGGGTTGCCCGCCCATTGGCGCGTTGAATGCCCCGCCCCGTCCGCGCGATCTCGCGCGAGAGAATCAGCATCCCGTCCTCGACCTCGATACCGAACTCGGTCAGCGTCTCGGTCAGCGTCTCCGCCTCGGCTACCGCACCCTCGCTCGCTGGCGCTGCTCTGACGGGCGACGAGACGGCAGCCTTCTCGCGCGCAAGCAGATGGCCGATATCGAAGATACCCTCGACAATGGCGCGCTCGCTGCCCGCGCGGACGACATCACTCCCCACGCGCTCGCCCACCAGCGCCGAGATCGCATCGATGATGATGGACTTGCCCGCGCCCGTCTCGCCCGTAAAGACATTGAGACGTGGGCCAAAGCGCAGGTGCAGTGAGTCAATGATGGCGAAGTCGGTAATCGTCAGTTCGAGTAGCATATCAACCAATCGCTATCCTGAGAGATTGTCCTGCAATTTCGCCGACAGAATGCGGTAGAAATAGGTCGGCGGGCGTCGTCGCAGAAAGCGCGTAACGAATTGCGAGCTGCGAATCGTCACCTGCGCGCCCGCATTCAGCGTCAGGTTGAGCTGGCCATCCGCCGAGAGAATCGCGCCATCAGAGTCGGGCTGCAACTCCAGGGTAGTGACGGCATTCGGCTCCAGAATCAGCGAACGGTCCGCCGCCAGATGTGGCGCGATGGGTGTCAGCACGCTGCTGCGCACCTGCGGATGGAGAATTGGGCCGCCAGCGGCGAGGTTATAGGCGGTTGACCCGGTGGCGGTGGAGACGATGACGCCATCGGCCACCGTCGTGTTGTAGTAATAGCCGTCGAGCCAGACTTTCACGCGAATGACCCGCGGCAACGCACCACGCACCACCACCATATCGTTGAGCGCGATGAAGCGATGCTGGACATCGCCCGCGGTTACCTCTGCCTGGAGCATCGCCCGCTCGTCGATCCAATAGTCACCGTTGAAGTAGAATGGCAACTTCTCTTCCACTTCGGCGGGTTCCAGTTCAGTGAGAAAGCCGACGCGGCCAAAATTGATGCCGAGCAGCGGAATGCCCGCCTCAGCGCACATGCGGGCAGCGGAGAGCAGCGAGCCATCGCCGCCAAGCACCAGCACGATATCCGTTCCAGCGAGCTGGCCATTCACCGGCGCGTCGTGCCGTTGCAGCGCCTCCTGCCAGACGGCGCGCCCCTCCGTTTTCAGGCGCGCAACCAGTGCCTTCGCCAGTTCACCAGCGCCCTCGGTATGTTCCTGAAACAGAATGCCGACGGTCTGCGCTATCTGCCGCCCGCTTGTGTTCATCGCGAAAGCTCCCCCTGGAAGAACGCCAATTCTTCACCTGTATCATGGTACCGAGGCAAGAGCGGCAGTGTCAACGACGACACAGGATGACTGTTCTTACGAGCGGGCGGCAAAGCGGTCAAGCCTGAAGCGCTCCATTGGGACGGGCGACTCGACGCCGCGTGCCAGCGCTGCGAGTAACTCGCCAATCAGGATACCAAACTTGAAGCCGTGGCCAGAGAATCCGCTGCCAATAATGACGCCGTTGCCACCTGGATAGACATCGAGAATGAAGTCCTCGTCCGGCGTCACATCATACATACAGCGGTCCACCAATTCGAGCCGAGCCTCGGCTGCGTCGGGGATGACGCGGCGCAGGAATTCGCGCACCGCCTCGACCTCCTGCATATCCGGGTCATAACCCGCGTTCGGGTCGGCTGTCTCGCCGAACGCATGCAGCCCGACCTTGAACCAGCCCGACCCGTGCAGCGGGAAGCCGTACTGGTTCATGCCGACCAGAAAGACCGGGAATCGGCCCACGGCGAACATCTCTGGATCGGGCGGGTTGGAAAAGTAGCAGACCTGCTGGCGTGTTGGCCGCACCGGCAATGCTAGCTCAGGCAGCACGTCATGGATCCACGGCCCCGCCGTCACGATCATGCGATCAGCCGTCAGCTTCGTGCCGTCCGCCAGCGTCACGCGGCCACCGTTGCCCTCCGGCTCGACACGCGTCACCTGCGCGCCCTCACGGAGTATGCCGCCACGCGATTGCAGCCGCTCAGCAAGAGCGACCAGACACTCCGAGGCATGCAGCATCCCGCCGTTTGGATTCCAGGTGATCGCGTCGTACTCGTCTGGCCGGAACTGCGGGAAGCGTTCGCGGCACTCCTCGGCGGTTAGGCGTTCCGCGGGCAAGTTGCGCTCCCGCATTACATCGAGTCCAGGGAGCGTGTGGCCATCGTCGGCGTGGCCGAGGCTCAGCACGCCGGTCTCGGTGTAGAGCGCATGCCCGGTTTCGCGCGCCAGTTCTTTCCAGAGCGCCAGGCTCCGCGCGACCATGTCGGTGTAGATGGCGGCGTCGCCATATTCATGGCGGATTGCGCGTGTCAGGCCATGCGATGAGGCCCACTCATGCCCTACCTGAAAGCGTTCGAGCACAGTCACCTCGATCTCGGAATGCGCCGCCAGCGCGCACCCGGTAGCCAGGCCCATCACGCCGCCACCGACGACCACCATTCGCTGTTGTGCCACGGATTTCGCCCTCCGCTTAATAGTCTTCCGATATCAGCCGATTGTTATGCCTTCACGTCGTTTGACTCCACCGTCAGATAGACCGGCTTGTGATAGTCACTCGGTATCACCCACACCGGCAGCGGTGGCAGCCCGGTGCGCTCGACGACGCCCTCGCGCCCGATATGCGTATGCCCGCTGATGACGCGACGCAGCTTGCGCATCGGCAACAATCGCTCGCCAAGCGTCATATTGCCGAAGTAGGCGCTACCGGTGCCCCAGCGCAGGTCTCCCGGCTTATAAAACATCTGGTTGCGGTAAATCGGAACGTGCGTCACGAGCAGCACCGCCGCTACGTCGGGATCATCTTCAAGCGCCTGCATGCGTTCGACCAGCCCGTCGCCCAGCATTCGCGCCATCTCCAGGTCAGTCCACTTCCAGTTGATGAGGTAGGCGTCGGGGTTGTATTGCGCTTTGTACTCGGCGAACCACTCGGCGGTATGCGGTGGCACGATAGGGTCGACGGCGGTGTAGTCGTACCAGGCCATCGAGCCGACGACCGCGACGCCATTGCGGCGCCAGGTGGCGTTCTCCAGCCAGATCATGCCCGCGTCATGTACAGCCTCTGGCAGCAGCCGGTCCCAGAGATCCTGGCTGTCAAGACCATGCTTCCACAGATCGTGGTTGCCCATCAGCACAGCCACCTGCCCCGGCAGTTGCTCGAAGAGCCGCAGGCAGTCGCGCACATTCGCCAGCCCCTCGCCGATGTCGCCCGCGAGCACCGTCAGGTCGGGCTGCTCGGCGGCTATCCGCTCCGCCAGCGCGCGTAGCTCGTCTTCGGTGGTGATGCCCAGATGCAGGTCGCTGGTGACGACAGTCCGTGCCATCATATCCTCACATTCAATTGACTTACTTATCGGCCCGCATGAGCGGCGCTCAATAGCTTAAAACTCTCCTGATCCAGGGCCATTTCTCCACAGCCTGTTCGTGCAAACCGAGGTAGTATCGCAAGATTGTTCTTGCCATCATCCGTCGTGCTTGAATTGATTCCCGATCCGCCTCTCGTCTTTTGGGTGGATTGAAAATCATATAGACATCAGCCAACGCTTTGGGATCTAGCTGTTCGCTCAGAACCCGTCGAGGAGACTGGAATGACACGTACATCTTCAAGTTGATGATGAGCGTCCTGGCAGCACGGATTATCTGCTCATCGCTGAGCGGCGGCAAGTGGTGAGATTTCAATTGCTGGGTTACCTGCTCCACGACCTCTTTCTCTTTGTAACAAACCCCTGGAGCTAGCATCTGACGACGATAGGGACCTTTCAAGTCGAAGGCTCCCCACAGCCAGTATAGAAAGAAGGCGATGACGAGGAGTAAAACAAAGATGGACTGCCAGGTCGTGAAGAGGATAAGAACTGTCTGCTGAAGAACACATGCGAATGAGGGGCAGCCAGCCACTCTCGTCTGCGTAGCAGTCACTTCCAAGTCGCACATGAAAAGCAGACATGCCGCACTGAGCAGCCCCACCAGAAATGCTGGCAGGCCCCGCAGCAGGATGAACATATCCATCACATCGTAGGAGAGACGAATATGCCGTCGCACCAGTCCATCCCACGTACCCATGAGAGAGATGATGCCAAACATAAATACAAATGCCTGCAGTCCAGCCATCGTTGAAGGAGCCTTCTTGGAGCGACGAGTGAATCCGCTAGCATTATTGTACACGCAGGCGAACCCCAGCGGCGGTTGACCGGCGAGCGGCGGATAACGCATACTGCTAAGTGGCCCTCTGGGGCTGCGGGCGCGCGCCTGTGCAGCGCGAATGCCGCACTAATGGAAGGGTATGTATTCGTGGACGCGAAACGCGGCTTTTCGGGCCGGTATGTGGTGCTGGCCGCTCTCTTTGTCACCTGCCTGATCGTGGCGAACATCATCGCCGTCAAGATTCTGGCGCTGCCATTCGGTCTCTTTGCCCCGGCGGGCGTGGTTATCTTTCCGCTCAGCTACCTGTTCGGCGACGTATTGACCGAGGTCTATGGCTATGCGGCGGCGCGGCGCGTCATCTGGCTCGGCTTCTTCTGCAACCTGATTGCCGTGGCGGCATTTCTGCTGGCGGGCGCGTTGCCTGCCGCGCCGTTCTGGACTGGGCAGGCAAGCTATAATGCCATCCTTGGCTTCACGCCGGAGTTGCTGATTGCCTCATTTTGCGCTTATCTTCTGGGCGAGTTCCTCAACTCGTTCGTGCTGGCCAGATTGAAGATCGCGACCGGCGGGCGCTGGCTCTGGACGCGCACCATCGGTTCGACCCTCGTCGGCGAGGGCGCCGATACCGTAGTGTTCATTACACTGGCATTCGGCGTGACGGGCATCTTCAAGCCATCGCAGCTTGTGACGGCGATTCTGACGCAGTGGGCCATCAAGGTGCTCTATGAGGTGGCGGCGACGCCGCTGACATATCTGATTGTCAACCGGCTCAAGCGCGCTGAGGGATACGACCATTTCGACACCAACACGAATTTCAGTCCCATCGTGTTCGGGCGCAGGGGCGCGAAGGCCCAGCCAACGCGCTCACCCGTGACACAGTGATGGCCCGGTGTAGGGTTGTTCATAGGCCGGGCTGGCGCGAGGAGGCGCATGGATATGGCTGACACGGCTGATGTGGCTGAATCCAGTAGCTACCAGCATCTCCGAGTCGAGCGGCGCGGATTCTCTGCCTGGGTGACGCTCGCACGCCCCGAAGTGCATAATGCCTTCAACGCCGAGCTGATTGCCGAGCTCCATACCGCCTTCGATGCGTTGAGCGGCGACGACTCGCTAGGCGCCGTTGTGCTGGCGGGCGAGGGCCGCAACTTCTGCGCCGGGGCCGACCTCAACTGGATGGGCGCCAGCCTCGCCTATACGCACGATGAGAACGTCGAGGACGCGTTGCGGATGTCCGATATGTTCCGAGCGATTGACCGCTGCCGCCACCCAGTGATCGGGCGGATTCAGGGCGCGGCGCTCGGCGGTGGCTCCGGGCTGGCGGCCGTCTGCGATATCGTCATCGCCGCCGAAGACGCCCGCTTCGGCTTCACCGAGCCGCGACTGGGCATCACTCCCGCCGTCATCTCGCAGTTCGTCGTGCCCAAGATTGGCGCGGGGGCGGCACGAGCGCTCTTTATCACGGCGGAGCGGTTCGACGCGCAACGCGCCCTGGCCATTGGCCTCGTCCACAAAATCGCGCCCACCGATGCGCTGGACGACGCCGTCACCGCGACGTTGCGCGACATCGGGCAGAATGGGCCTGCTGGCGTGCGCGCGGCCAAGTTGCTGGCCCGCGACATCCTCGATCTCAGTCGCGATGAGGCGCGCGCCATGACCGCCGCGACCATCGCCGACCTGCGGGTCAGCCCGGAGGGGCAGGAGGGCATCCGCGCCTTCCTGGAGAAGCGGCGCGCTTCGTGGGTGCGCAGCGATGTTTAACTCGGTCCTCATCGCCAATCGCGGCGAGATTGCCGTGCGGGTCATCGCCGCTTGCCGCGAGATGGGCATCCGTTCGATTGCCGTCTACTCCGAGGCCGACCGCGACGCGCTCCACGCGCGGCTGGCCGATGAGGCATGGCTGCTCGGCCCGGCGCCCGCCCGTGAGAGCTACCTGAATATCGAGGCGATCCTGCGGGTGGCGCGCGACCACGGCGCGGAGGCGGTTCACCCCGGCTACGGCTTTCTCTCGGAAAACGCTGACTTTGCCGAAGCCTGCGCGCGGGCGGGAATCGTCTTCATCGGCCCACCACCCGAGGCGATCCGCCTGATGGGGTCGAAGACGGCGGCCAAACGCGCGGTCGAGCAGGCAGGCGTGCCTACCGTTCCCGGCTTCATGGGCGATACGCGCGACGCGCGCAAGCTGGAGCGCGAGGCGGCGCGGATTGGCTATCCAGTGATGCTGAAGGCGGCGGGCGGCGGCGGCGGCAAGGGCATGCGCGTCGTCCACTCAGCGGCGGAGTTCGCGGAGGCGCTGGCGGCGGCACAGCGTGAGGCGCTGGCGGCGTTCGGCGACGACAGCGTCTTCCTGGAAAAACTGGTGATTGCGCCGCGCCACGTCGAGTTCCAGATTCTCGCCGATACCCATGGCAATGTCATCCACCTGGGCGAGCGCGACTGCTCGATTCAGCGCCGCCACCAGAAGGTGGTCGAGGAAAGTCCCTCGCCCGCGCTAACACCTGAGCTGCGCGCGACGATGGGCGAGGCTGCCGTGCGGGCGGCACAGGCGGCGGGCTACGTCAACGCGGGCACCTGCGAGTTTCTGCTGGATGCGGACGGCGCATTCTACTTTCTGGAGATGAACACCCGCCTCCAGGTGGAGCATCCAGTGACCGAGTCGGTGACGGGGCTGGACCTCGTACGCCACCAGCTACGTATCGCCGCGGGCGAGCCGCTGGGGCTGGCGCAGGAGGCGATTACACCGCGCGGGCATGCCATCGAGGTGCGCCTCTACGCCGAAGACCCCGCCAACGGCTACCTGCCTTCGACCGGCGAGGTGCTGGTCTTTGAGCCGCCGCGCGCGCCTGGAGTGCGCGTGGATACGGGCATCACCGCTGGCAGCGAGGTCTCGGTCCACTACGACCCGATGCTGGCGAAACTGATCGTCGCCGCCGAGAATCGTCCAGCGGCCATCGAACGGCTGCGGGCCGCGCTGGATGCCTTCGCGGTGCTGGGTGTCGCGACCAACATCCGGCTGCTACACGCCATCGCCGACGACGCCGACTTCCAGGCGGGCAAAGCGACCACCGCATTCCTGGAGACGCACGACATGAGCGCGGCGACGCAAGCCGTCCCCGTCACGCCTACGATACTCGCGGCAGCGGCGCTCTGGGAGGCGCTGGCGGCGCCGAAACTGGCCAATAACGGGCGGCCATTCAATCCCTGGTCGCGCGCGGGGATGAACGGCTCGGCTGGCGGCGGAGTCCGGCGCTTCCGCTATCGCGCTGGCGCGGACGATCACATCGTGTCCGTGACATCCACCGCAACTACTGGCTCAGGCTACGTGCTCGCCGTGGACGGCACGCTGTTCGCCGAGAACGCGCCAGTCACCGCGCGCCTGGACTCGCATGCGCATCAGCTTACGCTCAGCGTTGGCGGCAGCCAGGAAAACTACTATCTGACCCGGCGCGGCTACGACGTGCTGGTGAGCGTCCACGGCACGAGCTACACGCTCGCCCGCCCGCGTCCGCTGACGGTGGAGAGCGCGGCGCATCACGGCGACGCCGCCTCCGGTGCGCAGTCGCTGGTCGCCCCAATGGCAGGCACGATCATCAAGGTGAACGTCGCGGCGGGCGATGCGGTCGCGGCACAGCAGACCCTGGTGGTGCTGGGCGCGATGAAGATGGAGCACGCCATCGTCGCGCCATACGCGGGCCACGTGCGCAGCGTGCGCTACGCCGCGGGCGATGTCGTGCCAGGAGGCGAGGTGCTGGTCGAGTTGGAAGCGACAAAGGAATAACGATCATGGCAACCAGGACAAATCATCTGCCGAAGCGCGTCACAGTAGTTGAGGTTGGCCCGCGCGACGGGCTGCAGAACGAAAAGGGCGTCATCCCTACCGAGGCGAAGATTGTATTTATCGACATGCTCAGCGCGGCAGGATTCTCCGTTGTCGAGGCAACGTCGTTCGTCAGCCCGAAGGCGATCCCGCAGCTGGCCGACGCCAGCGAGGTGATGGCGGGCATCACGCGGCGCCCAGGAACCCGCTACGCCGTGCTCGTGCCGAATGAGAAGGGGATGGAGCGCGCGCTGGCCGCGAAGGTGGACGAGGTGGCCGTCTTCACTGGCGCGTCCGAGACGTTTGTGCAGCACAATATCCGCACCTCCATCGCGGGCAGCATCGCCAACTTCCGCCCGGTCGTGGACATGGCGCGCCAGGCGGGCATCCGCGTGCGCGGCTACATCTCGACGGCGTTCGGCTGCCCCTACGAGGGCGCGGTGGCGCCGGAGGCGGTGGCTCGTGTCGCGCGCGAGCTGGTGGCGCTGGGCGTGGACGAGCTCTCGATAGGCGATACTATCGGGGTGGCGACGCCGAATCAGGTGGGTGATGTTGTCGGCGCGCTGCGTGAGGTGACGAGCATCGACCGGCTAGCGATGCACTTCCACGATACACGCGGCACGGCGCTGGCCAACGTGCTGGCCGCGCTGGAGCTTGGCATCACTATCTTCGATAGCTCGTCCGGGGGGCTGGGCGGCTGCCCCTATGCGCCGGGCGCATCGGGCAATCTGGCGACCGAAGACCTGCTCTACCTGCTCCACGGCATGGGCATCGAGACGGGCATCGATCTGGACGCCGTTGTCGCGGCCAGCCGCTACCTGGCTGGTGTCCGAGGGATGACGCCGGCCAGCCGCTACTACGCCGCCGCGACCGCAACCGCGTCTTCCTGAGGCCCAATTGAGGCCCAAATCGTGCCTTTTGGGGGATTAGCTTTGCGGTTGAGCTACTCCCAGGCATATGCTTCCTTCCGGCGACAGGCGCAAGTAACGGAGAAGTCCTGACGGCGCAGGAAGGCTGGGAGGCATGGGCAAAGGGCAGAACAACGGACGGCGACCGCAGAAACGCGCTCAGCCTTCGTGGCAGCGGCGCACCGACGAACCCGATGATTTTGCTCCATTTGCCTCATGGGACGGCGACGACTTTGGCAGAGTTTATGGCGACCCCGACGACGAGCCTGAGGATACCAGGCGCGCGACCGTCGTCATCCCGGCGATTACGCTGCCCACGATGCCCTCGGTGCAACGCCCCCCAGACCCCCGCCGCGACGACTACGATGATCCCGACGAGTATGAAGAGTACGACGGATACAACCAGCAGCCGCAGCGCGGCCTGATCCGCCGCGCCCGCGAGCCGATGTCCGTTGAGCCACCGCCCGCGCCGACGCGTCAGAATCGCGCCGTCGTGCCTGTCGGCAAAAAGCCGAAGGTGCCGCCGGGAGTCGATGTGGTACTGGTGCCAGGAAACGAGTCCTCGCGGAGTGGCGTACGACTCACTGCGCGCCATGCCAGCCGGCGGTTTCTCGGGCCATTGCATGTCGTGCGCACGCATCGTAAGGCGCTTACCGTGTTCGCGCTGGCAGTCATTGTCATCGGCGTGCTGGTGAATACAACGGGGCTGCTCTCGACATCGGGACTGGCCCCAGGCCAGTGGATCGCACTGGCAAACTTCGGCGGCCCAGCGCCCACGCCGACACCGCCGCCCGCGCCAGATTTCACCAACCCATCGCACTATGTTGCCAAATACGGCTTCGACTATCCGTCGAATCCACTCGGTATCGGCAGCGCGGAGTTCAATCGGCTGGTTACTATGCTGCCGTTCGCCTACAAGGCAACGGCCGCCTATGATCGGCGGTATCACGAGAATATCGAGCCGGAGATGCTGGCCTGGTGGACACATTCAGAGGGCATTCGCGGACGTATCAATTACAGCAACTGCGCGAACTATCCGCCCCGCGCGGGCTACACCTATTTCTCTAATATCCAGAACTGCCCGCACGCGAGCTTCTGGCAGCTTGGCTATGGCAACCAGTTCTCGGTGATCTACGTGCTGAAAAACGCCTTCACCGACCTCTACGGCAATCCGAATGACACCCAACTCGTGCAGAAGGTTGGTCAGTGGGTGTTGAACTACGACCGCAGCCAGGGGACCGTGCCAACCTGCGGCGGCTATAGCTGCACCTTCCCGGCGCGCACAATTGACTCGATCATGTCGGGCATCGATACGACAACGGGCGTGCAGACGGCGGATAACTGGTGGGCGTCGGTGCTTTCGCGCGATCCAGCCATCAACTGCTACATGATCGCCCACGCGCTTACGTATTTCGACCACAACGCCACCAGGAACTGGATTGGCTGTTATTATGCCGAGCCATGCTGGGGCAATGAGTCGAACCGGCTCGGTGATATCCTGTCGGCGTGGCCCGCCCTACGCCGTGCGGCCCATCTCTAGTGTGTCGCGCTTGGGCGACGATTCAGGCCGGTGATGCCGATGCGTGTGTAATTTGCGCACGTCGTCCTGACGCACGACATACTGATCACGCACTCGCACAAAGGGCAGTCGCTTCTGTGCGATGGCTCTGGATAGGTCGGCATTCGTCACCGGCTTGGGCTGTTGTTTCTGCGTATCGTCATTTGTATCGTCATATCGTTGCATCGCCGTCACCCTCATCCCATCAACCGCTGCATCATCTCAGCGTGTAGCTCTGCCACTCCTCAAAGCCCATCCATAGCAATTTCCGGGCCATCCCGCGTATCAGTATCACTTCCTACTGATGAGTACGCAGAACAGGGCGGTTTGGTTCCTTCGCGCCCTGACACGTCGTAACGATTCGCAATACATTGAGGACGCCGCCAACGCCAGCGTATTTACGTCACTCGCCATGACACATACACTGGCCATCAATGGAACAAGCTACGATCTGACCAGTACGATTTATTGATGTGAACCTATCCAACGATGACAGCAACTCAAGAGATCCCGAATGGATAGACAATTTGAGAACAATTGAGAACAGGAGCAGACAATGACGACCTCAAAACCTGTCATCGCCATCGCTCGGCCAAGGGGAACCTATCTGGCCATCGCGGCTGCCGGTTTGGGGTTCGCATCTGCCGCAGTCGCGCTGGTGGTGACGCGCAGCGGCCCCACCCTCGTGTCGTTTATCGTCCTTATGTGTGCTGCGGTCCTCACGCTTGGTGCCATCTCGACCTTGTACGGCTCCATCGCGTCAGGGCCGATTCTGACGGTCAGCGACGAGGGCATCATGGATTGCACTACCCCTTTCGCCGTGGGTCTGGTACGGTGGGACGAAATTATGGGGTTGGCGACATTCCACTTCTATACGCAGCGGTACTTTCTCATCCTCCTGAAAGATCCCAAAACATTCGCCACTCGATTAGGCCCGCTCCCTCGTGCGGTCGTCACGATAAACAGGCTGATCTCACCTGCTCCAATCTGCATCCCTTCGGGGATACTGCCGGGCATTGATAATCTGCTGGCGAAAATACAGCAACACTACGGCGACCAACTCGCCGCACACGGAATACGTATCCGCCGCTAGGCTTGACTCACTCGCCAGCACCCTCATCCTCTACATCGCTATCCTTGCCGTCGCCTGGCAATTCCGCCTGCTCGGAGTCGATCAGCGCATCAACGGCCTCGCGCATGCGGCTGGGGCCGACACCGCGCCCCTCGGAGAGCTGCTCCAGCAGAAGCTGGCGCCTTTCGAGCGCTGCGCAGAACTCGCCCAGCGGCATCTCGACTACGGCGGCGACCTCGGCCAGCGCCTCCTGCGTCGCGGGGAGGAACGTATCGCTATTCGCCTGCCACTCGGCCAGCGGAATCAGGCGGACGTCGTTTGGCGCGCCATCGGGCGCCTGGGGCGCGAGGAAGTTCACCGTGAGGAAGCGGCGTCGCGGCGGCCAGACCCGTCCGACGATGCCAATATTGATGATGACGCCCAACCCGCGCACATCGTCGGCAGGAAGCCGCAGATCGCGCCGTAGCATCGAGAGCACATCCTGTACCGTATCAGCGTGGCATGAGGTGGCAATGGCGTAGCCGTCACCCGGCATGCGCAGCAGCGCGCGCGCGACATCGCCCCACATATAGATGCGTAGGTGGTTGCTCACCTCGTTTGCCAACACGCAGGTCGTCGCGGGGTCTACCTCGTCGCGGAAGCCGAAGTCCTCATACATGCCCGTCGTGTAGACCAGTGTACTCCCCGGCGGCAGGAAGCCGAGCAGCGCGTTGAGCGTCGTCGTCTTGCCGATGCCTGGCGTCGGATCGGTTGGCCCCGAGACGATGACTGACTGGTGGCGCTCGACCAGCAGCCAGAGCAGCGCAGCCGTGCGGGCATCCAGGCTGCCAAGCGCGATCAACTGGGCAACCGAGAGCGGTCGGTCAGAATCGTAATGCCACATGCGGCGCTGATAGGGAATGCGGGGATCGAACATTGGCAGTACTCGCTCTCTCAGATTGCCTGTGGCGTGGTCGCTCAGGAAGTTGGCGATGTCATGCCTGCATAGTACGCACGAATTTAGCCATTGGTCGAGGTCTCCTGCCCGCCATCGTCAGATTTCCGCGCCTCAGAGGCTTCTGGTATAGGCGCGGCGGACGCGACAAGCCAGCGAGGATCGGGCGTCCAGTTGGTTGCCAGAATCTGTGGCGGCGAGTCGCCTGTGAACGCCATTCCGCTGATGGATGCGTTGCCGATTGCCAGAAATGGCACGCAGGGAATCGGCGTATTCATGTACTGCGCCAGGATGAGCTTGACCACGTCACCGTGCGCCACCAGCACGATATAGTCGCCGTTGTTCGGGTCGGCCAGCGCTTCCCTGGCGACCGCGACAGCGCGCTTCTGCACTTCAGAGAAGCTCTCCACACCAGGAGGCGGCTCATCGGGATTGGCGACGAAGACTTTCCAGGCTGGGTCGGACTTCGCGATCTCGTCAATCTTCTGACCCGCCCAGTGGCCCACATTCGTATCCATCAGGCGCGGATCGGTCCGCACCGTCAGCCCCCAGCCCCTGGCGATGATCTCCGCCGTCTCGGCGGCGCGTTCGAGCGGGCTGGAGATGATCGCGCTCAGGGGCAGCGCTGAGAGCGCGACCGCGGCGCGATGTGCCTGGCGGCGCCCCTCGTCGGTCAGTGGTATGCCGGGCAATTGACCGGGAAGCCGCCCCTCGACGTTGTAAGTCGACTGCCCATGGCGGACGAGCAATAGTACGCGCGACTTCGGCGGCGTGGCAGGCTTATCGGACGTATCGGCTGAAGTGTTGTCTGATGTGTTGTCGGGTGTCGGTGTGCTCATGAACCTCATCGCAAACTGGGCGGGCGTCTCTCGCTTCAGACGCCGCGCAATCCGCTGGCGTAGCATGCTGCCATACCAGCGGACAACAGGGCGCAGGTAGCCCGGATGTCGCAGCAGCCGCGCTATCTCCGCGACCGGCAAACGTCTGAGCAACCTGCGCTTCTTCACATGTAACAACCCAATTGTAGCAGTTTCAGTCGCCAGACTACTCAGCGGCGACGCTGACAGGTGGCGTGTTGGCGGCAGCGGCTGGGCCAATCCAGACCGTCTGGATGTTGACGAACTCGCGGATGCCAAACGACGACAGCTCGCGCCCGTAGCCGCTCTGCTTCACCCCACCAAAGGGCAGGCGCGGATCAGAGGCCGTCATGCCGTTGATGAAGACCGCGCCCGACTCCAGCCGACGCGCAAGCTGCCGTCCGCGCTCGATGTCTCCGGTCCAGAGATTGCCGCCGAGGCCGAACTCTGAGTCGTTGGCCAGCTCCACCGCGTGCTCCGCGTCACGCGCGCGAATCACCGCCGCCACCGGGCCGAATGTCTCCTCGCGGAAGAGCGGCATCGCCGTCGTGACGCCCGTGACGATAGTTGGCGGATAGAACGCGCCCGCGCCATCGCTCGCCTTGCCGCCAAGGACCACCTTCGCCCCCATCGCCACCGAGCGCTCGACCTGGTCCACCAGCCCATCACGCAGGTCGGCGCGCGCCATTGGCCCCATCTGCGTCTGCGCGTCCAACGGATCGCCCACGCGCAGCTTGCTGGCCTCCTCGGCGAACTTCTGGGCGAAGGCGTCGGCCACCGGCTCCTCGACGATGAAGCGCTTGGCGGCGATGCAGCTCTGCCCGGCGTTCTGGAAGCGCGAGCGCACCGCCATCGCAGCGGCGGCGGCCAGATCGGCGTCGGCCAGCACGATAAAGGCATCCGAGCCGCCCAGCTCCAGCACCGATTTCTTGATGGCGCGCCCAGCCGCCGCTGCCACCTGCATGCCAGCCGGGCCGCTGCCCGTCAGCGTGACGGCGGCGATACGCGGGTCGGCGATGATGCGCTCGACCTCGGCGCCCGGCACGAGTATCGTGCTAAAGAGGCCATCTGGCGCGCCCGCCTCGCGGAAGATGCGCTCGATCTCCAACGCGCAGCGCGAGACGTTCGAGGCGTGCTTCAAGACGGCGGCATTGCCAGCCATGATAGCGGGCGCGGCAAAGCGGATGACCTGCCAGTAGGGGAAGTTCCACGGCATAATCGCCAGCACGACCCCAATCGGCGTAAACTCGACGTAGCTCTCGGCGGCGTTCGTGTCAACACGCTCAGGCGCAAGGAAAGCCTCGGCAGTCTCGGCGTAGTAGTCGCAGTTCCAGGCACACTTCTCGACCTCGGCCTCAGATTCGGAGATCGTCTTGCCCATTTCGAGCGTCGCGATACGCGCCAGATCGGCTTTCCGCGCGCGCAGGGTGGCGGCTACTCGCCGCATCAGGGCGCCGCGCTCGGCGAAAGAGGTCGTGCGCCAGTGCCGATACGTCTCGCGCGCGCGCGTCAGGGTCTCGTCAATTTGCCGCGCGGTAAATGGCTCAAATGTCTCGATGACCTCGCCAGTAGCTGGATTGATCGACTCGATGCTCATGCGGCTCCTCGGTTCAAAATAACTGTCCGCGGACATATACGGGCGTGTGTGTGCCTTGGTGGTTCACGCGCATCGTATCACCTTCCGCAGTCAGATTGATATAGGCAGCGTGGCGAATCTTCACTGGCCGGGGCGGCGCCTGCCAGGACGTTTGTAACGTTTTGCCAGCGTAACCAATTGGATGGTGTAGCAAAAGAATAAACTGGTATCCACATGAACCCCTCAGGGCCGTTATGATACACTCGGCAGGTCGGACCGAAAGCCATGTGCAGGAGAAATGCCAGATGAGTGCGGATAACATCGGAGGCGACGACCCACAGGTAGCCGCCCGCATCAACGAGTTGCGCGAGCGCATTGTCGCGGCGGACCACGCCTACTACGCCATCGATAACCCGCTTATCTCCGATGCGGAGTACGACACGCTGATGCGCGAGCTGCGCGCGCTGGAGGAGGACTATCCGGCGCTGATTACACCGGACTCGCCGACGCAGCGGGTCAGCGGTGAGGCCGCCGTCGGATTCGCCAAGGTGCGCCACCGCACGCCCATGCTCAGCCTGGCCAATGTGCGCACCCCCGACGAGCTACGCGCCTGGCAAATGCGCGCGCAACGCCTCCTGCCCAACGCGATTTTCACCTATGTGTGCGAGCCGAAGATTGACGGCCTGAGCATGAACCTCACCTACGAGCGTGGCCGCCTCGCATCCGGCGTCACCCGTGGCGATGGCGCGGTGGGCGAAGATGTGACCAACAACGTGCGCACCATCAAGGATATCCCGCACCAGTTGAAGCAGGTGGACGCGATCCCCATTCCGCAGCGGATCGAGATTCGCGGCGAGATCTATATGCGGCGCGAGGATTTCGAGGCGCTGAACGAGCGGCTGGCCACCGAGGCCGAGCAGGCGGGCACGACGCCGCGCCTCTTCGCCAACACCCGTAACGGAGCCGCGGGATCGCTGCGCCAGAAGGACGCCAGCATCACCGCGAGCCGCCCGCTCTCGTTCCTCGCCTATCAGATCGGCCTAATCGAAGGCGCCCCGGAGCCACGCTCCCAGGTGGAGGTGCTCGAATGGCTGCGGGGATGGGGCTTCCCGGTGAGTCCGCGCGCCAGACACGTCGCGACGCTCGAAGAGGCGCAGGCGTACTGCGACCAGACCGCCACGGAGCGCTTCACCGTCGGCTATGACATCGACGGCGCGGTCATCAAGATTAACGACCGCTGGCAGCAGGACGAGCTAGGCGCGGTCAATCGCGACCCCCGCTGGGCGATTGCCTACAAATTCGCGCCGGTCGAGGGCAATACGCGCCTGCTCGATATCGTCGTCACGGTGGGCCGGACGGGAAAAATGACGCCGAACGCACGTCTGGAGCCGATTCCGCTTGGCGGCGTCACCGTCTCGCGCGCGCAACTCTTCAATGAGGACGAGATTCGCCGCAAGAACCTGATGATCGGCGATATCGTGGTGGTCCAGCGCCACGGCGATGTCATCCCCGGCATCGTCAAGCCGTTGGTGGAGCTACGCGACGGCAGCGAGAAGCCGTGGACGTTCCCGACGACCTGCCCGGTCTGCGGCTCCCCGGTCTTCCGGGCCGATGGCGAGGCCGACAACTACTGCACCAACACCGATTGCCCGGCACAACGCACCGAGCGCATCATTCACTTCTCGGCGGTGATGGATATCCGCGGCCTGGGCGATGCCATCGCGGAGCGGCTGGTCGAGCAGCATCTGGTGACCGATGTCGCAGATCTCTACTCGCTCACCGAGGAGCAGGTGCTGACGCTGCCCGGATTCCAGCATAAGAGCGCCACCAATCTGCTCAACTCCATCGCCGCCAGCCGCGCGCGCTCGTTTGCGGATGTGCTCAACGCCATCGGCATTCGTTATGTGGGCTACAAAGCCGCCGAGACGCTGGCCGAGGGGCTGCGCTCGATGGATGCGCTGCTCGATGCCTCGCAGGAGCAGATCGCCGCGTTGCCCGGCATTGGCGGCAAGATCGCGGAGAGCGTCTACAACTGGGCGCAGCTGCCGACCAATCGCGAGTTCGCCGAGCGGCTGAAGGCGGCGGGCCTGACGCTGTCGGTCCCTGATGGCGATAGCGCTGATCAGGATGCAGCGAACCATCCGTTTGCTGGTGAGACGTTCTTGCTCACCGGCTCGCTGGAGCATCTGACTCGCGGCCAGGCGGAGCAGGCTATCACCGCGCTTGGCGGCAAGATTGCCAGCAGCGTCAGCAAGTCGCTGAGCCACCTGATCGTCGGCGAGGCGGCGGGCAGCAAGCTGGCGAAGGCGGAGAAGTTGGGCGTACCCATCCACGACGAGGCGTGGCTGGTCGAGCGCCTGCGCGAGCACGACGCCATGCCTGGCGAGCGCCACCGCCTGACCTGAGCGATCCGGCGCGCAAGTGTTTCCTCTCTCTTCTCTCGTAGCATATACTGAACGAAGGCTATATCTAGGGAGGGAAGGGCATTAACCATGGGGACGCTGCAGCCACAATCCTTCGCGGCGTTGCTCAGGCGGTTCCGGCGGGCGTCCGAGCTGACGCAGGCGGAACTGGCCGAACGTGCCGGACTCAGCCCGGAGGCTATCAGCGCGCTGGAGCGTGGAGTCAATCGCACGCCCCGCCGCGAGACGGTTGATCTGCTGGCCGAGGCGCTAGGCCTTGACGCACAGGACCGCGTGCGGTTCGAGCAATCCGCCCGCCACCGGGGCGCGCCGCTCGTGGCGCAACCTGTCGCCATGGAGCCAGGGCACGCGGGCATTCCGCTGGTTGGCCGGACAGCCGAGCTTGCCCTGATCGAGCGCCTGTTATCAGATCGTGTGGCACCAACACTCCTGCTTGAGGGCGAGCCAGGCATTGGCAAGACCCGCCTGCTCCACGAGGCGGCCTCCCTTGCGGCGGGGACAGGCTGGGCTGTCCTAATGGGAAGCTGTCCGCAGGGCAGCTATCAGGATCCCTATGCGCCGCTACTGAATATGATCGAGCGTGACATCGCCAGGCGCACGCCCGCCGAGCTGAAGGCCGCGCTGCAGGGCTGCGGCTGGCTGGTGCGCCTGCTGCCCGAGCTGGCCGAGCGCGATACGATCCAGCTGCCGCCATGGACGTTGACCTCGGAGCAAGAGCGGCGGCTGATGTTCGCGGCGGTGGCACGCTACATGGCCAATATCGCGGGCACGGCAGGCACGCTACTGGTTTTCGACGACCTGCAATGGGCTGGCTCCGACGCCTGCGATCTGCTGGAGACGCTCGCCCGTGGCTCAACCTCAGCGCTACTGCGGATGATTGGCGCTTTTCGCAACAGCGAGGTGTCCACCGGAAGCCCACTTGTCCAGGCAGTGACCCACCTCGAACACGAGGGGCTGCTCCACCAGCACGCTCTCAGCCCATTAACCGAGGACGAATCCGCCGCGCTGCTGGGACAACTGCTCCCCGACGGCGACTCGACCAGCAAAGAAGCACAGGCGCATGTCACACAACAGTGCGGCGGAATCCCGTTCTACCTTGTCGGTTGGGCGCAAGCGCTCGCAAGCGGCACATTGCCCGCGGGAGACGACGCCACGCTCCCATCGGACGTGATGCAGAGTATCCGTCGGCGTATCGCCATGCAGCCGGAGGTCGCGGGCGAGGCCATGCAGACCCTTGCCGTGGCAGGTGGCAAGGCGTCGCTGCGATTGCTGCGCGCGGTGCTGCTTGCGAGCGGACGAAGCGAGGATGAGATCGTCACCGCGCTGGAGACCTGCGTGCGCGGGAGGCTGCTGGACGAGACAAGTGACGATGCGTACCAGTTCGCCAACAATGTCATCCGCGACGTGGTGGCGCATGATTTGAGCGCGGCCCGCCGCACAGCGCTCCACCGTCGTACCGCTGCGGCGCTCGAAGGTGAGCCGGGCGAGACTCCAGCCGAGATGCTGGCCTTCCACTACCTCCGCGGGGATGAGCCAGTGAAAGCGATAAATTACCTGGAACGCGCGGGAGATCGCGCTGTCACGATGCAGGCAAACGCCGCCGCCGAGACCTCCTACGCGGAACTGGTTGGCCTTCTGGATCATCTCGACCGACCAGTCGAAGCCGCCAATGCCCGCGAAAAGTGGGGCAGTGTACTCTGCGCCATGGCACGCTATGACCAGGCGCTTACAGTCTTCGAGCACGCCTTCGCAATATATCGCCGCGAAGCTGACATCGAGGCGCAGACGCGCGTTCTGACCCAGATTGGCCAGGTCAATGCCGACCGTGGCTCCGCCCGCGAGGGATTGCAGCGGCTGGCCCCGGCGCTCGCGCCAGAGGGGGCTCGCGGGGCCGCGCCCCAGACGCTGGCGGCGCTACACGACATCTATGCCCAGCTCCTGCATCTGGCTGGACGATACGGCGAGCAGATGGCCGAGACTGAGCAGGCGGCGGCCTATGCGCGCGATGCTGGCGACGAGGCGCTACGCTGCCAGATCGAGATGCGACGGGGCAACGCGCTCCGCATGCTGGGGCGGCTGCGCGAGGCCAGCCAGACCCTCGAAGAGGTGATCCGTGCGGCGGAGACACTGGGCGATCCACACATTCTCTCGCAGGCGCTGGACAACGTCAGCGTCGTCTATCTCTTGCAAGGCGAGTTTGCCCGCTCCACGCATGATGTCGAGCGCGCGCTGGCACTGGCCGAGCAGATGGCAGATCCGCTGGCGACCGAGCTGCTCTTGCTACGGCGCGGCCTGAACGCCTATGCGGCGGGCGACTGGCCGAAGGCGCACGGTGACTACGAGCAGGCGCAGGATATGGCGCGGCAGTTGGGCGCATCGTGGGTCTCACCTTACATTGCGCTTGGCCCCGGATTGCTACGGCTGGCGGAGGGCAATCTGGATAGCGCCAGCCAACTGATCGAGGAAGCGGCCGCGCTGGGCGAACAGACTGGTGATTTACAGGCGTTGCGGCTGGGCCAAACCGCACTGGCGGAGCGCGATCTGCTGGCTGGGCAGCCCGCGGCGGCGTACGCCCGTCTCGTACCCCTGCTCGACCGCCCAGGACAGCAGGAAGGGTTGGTCACCTACCTGCTGCCGAATCTGGCGTGGGCATCGCTCGACCTGGGCCACGAGGATGAGGCGGCAGAGCAGCTCGAAGAATGCCTGGAGCGATCACACCGCGAGGACATCCGGCTGGCAGAGGTAGATGCGCTCCGGGTGCGGGTGATACAGGCGACGCGGCGGGGCGACTTTGCGGCGGCGGAGCAAGCGCTGGCGGATGGGCTGCGACTCAGCCGCGAGCTACTCTATCCCTATACCGAGGCGAAGCTGCTCTACGCTGGCGGTCTGACGGCGCGAGCATTGGGCGACAACCCGCTGGCGCGCGAGCGGCTCCTTCAGGCACGAGACGCGCTGCGGGCACTGGGTGAAGGATTGTATCTCCCACATGTCGAGCGCGCGCTCGATGAGTTGCCATGATTTGGACAATCAGGATACATGCTCGAAAAAACGAACATAACGGAAAAGCAGATTGCCGATTGCCTGAGCGCTCGCTATGGGATCACCGCCGCTGAGATTGCCTTTCTGCCTATCGGCTATGACGCGTCGGCGTGGGCCTATCGCGTTGCCGCAGCCGATGGCCAGTGCTACTTTCTCAAGCTGCGCCGGGGCGCGACCCACACAGCGCCCGCCGCCATCACGCGCTATCTCCAGGCCGAGGGCATCAGGCATGTCGTCGCGCCACTACCGACGGTTACAGGGCAACTTATGGCACCACTTGAGGGCTACACGCTGCTGCTCTATCCCTGGATTGAGGGCAGAAGTGGTATGGACGCTGGTCTGACGGACGACCAGTGGATCGCCTTTGGCGCGCTCGTCCGCCAGATACATACGAAGCAGCTACCGGCTGATCTGACGGCGGCGATGACGCGCGAAGACTTTGTGCTGAGACACAACTGGGAGATGTTCGTGCGGCAGTTCTCGATGACTATTCAACGCCAGGTATACGCAAGTCCTTATGAGCGCGAGTTGTCTCGGCTCTGGCTGGCCCACGTTGACGAAATCGTCGGAATTGTCGAGCGAGCCGAACGGCTGGGAAGCCTGCTACGACGCCGCCCACCGGACTTCGTGCTCTGTCACGCCGATATCCACACCGCCAACCTGATCGTCGCGCCCGACGGCCAGCTTCATGCCGTCGATTGGGACCAGCCGATCTATGCGCCCAAGGAGCGCGACCTAATGTTCGTCGTCGGCCCAGACGCGACGGCCACTCGTGAGGAGACGCTGTTCTTTATCGGCTACGGCGAGACCGAGATCGACGCACTGGCGCTGGCGTATTACCGCGCTGAGTGGTGCGCCCAGGAGTTCGTGGACTTTGCCAAACGCGTCTTTCTGCTGGACGATGTCGGCGACGAGACAAAGGCAGACTCGGTACGCGGCTTCGAGCAACTCTTCGCGCCCGGCGATGTGGTAGAGGTAGCCCACAAGATGGCCCGGATGGCGTGGCTGGAATAGCGTGCGCTCGCCGCTACCATGCCGTGCGATAATAGCCGCAAATGAAACTCATGGGCATGCGTTCGCCTTCATCCTGTCGCAGCCGGAGGATAAACCAACTATGCCACACCGCACGCTCCTACTCGGTATCGACCTCTCGACCACCGGCGCCAAGGCGCTGTTGATTGACGAGCAGGGTCGTATCGTCGCCAGCGCTTCGACACCATTGACGCTCTCAACACCGCGCCCGCTCTGGGCCGAGCAGCAGCCGCGCGACTGGTGGGACGCCGCCGCTGCAAGCATTCGGGCGGCGCTGGCAACGGCGGAGGCGACGGGCGACGAGGTGCGCGCTGTCGGGCTGACGGGCCAGATGCATGGGCTGGTGCTGCTCGACGGGCAGGGGGAGCCACTGCGCCCGGCGATTCTCTGGAACGACCAGCGCACCGCCGCCGAGTGCGACGAGATTCGCGCGCGCATGGAGAAAAGTCGCCTGATCGCCGTGACCGGAAACGACGCGCTTCCTGGCTTCACCGCGCCCAAGGTGCTCTGGGTGCGCCGCCACGAGCCAGAGATTTATGCTCGTGCCGCCCACATCCTGCTGCCAAAGGACTATATCCGCTATCGCCTGACCAGCGACTATGCGATGGATAAAGCCGATGGCTCCGGCACGCTGCTCTTCGACCTCGCCGGGCGCGACTGGTCGCCAGAAGTGACCGATGCATTAGATATTCCCCGCTCGTGGCTGCCGCCCACCTACGAAGGACCGGAGGCAACGGGAGTCGTCAGCGCTGGGGCTGCCGCGCTCACCGGGCTGGCCGCTGGAACGCCAGTGATGGCGGGCGGTGGCGATCAATCGGCGCAGGCAGTGGGCGTCGGCGCAATCGATCCCGGCATGGCGGCGGTGACGCTGGGCACATCGGGCGTCGTCTTCGCCGCGACCTCCGCGCCGCTCTTCGAGCCGGAGGGGCGGCTGCACGCCTTCTGCCATGCGGTGCCGGGACGCTGGCATCTGATGGGGGTGATGCTCTCGGCGGCGGGGAGCCTGCAATGGCTGCACGACACGCTCGCGCCAGATATCACCTTCGACGCGCTGATGGACGAGGCGGCCCAGACGCCAGCGGGCAGCGAGGGGCTGCTCTTCCTGCCGTATCTCTCCGGCGAGCGGACGCCCCATCCCGATCCACTGGCGCGGGGGGCATGGGTCGGCCTGACGCTGCGGCACACACGGGCGCATATGATCCGCGCCGTGCTGGAGGGCGTCGCCTTTGGCCTGCGCGACGGGTTCGCGCTGCTGGCTCAGGTGGGTCAGGACAAGATGGCGCGGGTGCGTGTCTCAGGTGGCGGCGCGCGCAGCCCGCTCTGGCGCGCGATTCTGGCGAGCGTGCTGGCCGCTCCGTTAGAGACCGTCGAAGCGAGCGAAGGCGCAGCCTATGGCGCGGCGCTGCTGGCGGGGGTCGGCGCGGGCGTCTGGCCCGATGTCGCGTCAGCCTGCGCGGCGACGATCCAGCCGGGCGAGATAACGACTCCCAACGCCGAGTGGCAAGCGGAGTATGAACGTCTCTATCCCGTGTACCAGTCGCTTTACCCAGCGCTCAAGCCTACATTCACCGCGCTGGCCGATGAAGCATAGGGTCTGGGAGTGAGGTCTGGTCGGCGTTATATCAGTGGCGCGGGGTAGCGCTCTCCGGCTCAGTGGCGGATTCGGCTGGATGCTGCCCGTTGCCTTCCGCTACCGCGACATCGCCGTTTCTGGAGATGAGCGCAGTGTTGACTGGTTCGGCAGGCGTGTCTTCTGCCGGTTCCTCCTCTGGCTGGAAGAGCGGCAGCTTCCGCGTGAACCGGTCATAGAACGTCTCGCCGACCGCCGCGAAGACCGCGACGATTGGGCCGGCGAAGAATGCGCCCCAGACACCACCCCACTTCGCTCCCAGCAGCAGCGCGGCAAAGAGGATGAGCGGATTGACGCCCAGCGTCTTGCCGAAGACCCGCGGCGCGATCAGCTGGAGCGCGATCTGCTGCGCGACGATCAGCAGGAGCACCAGCACAATCACCTTGCCGATCAGCGAGTCATTCGGCGTTTGCAGCAGCACCAGCAGCAGCGGCGGCACAAACGCCCCAAATGAGCCGATAAAGGGGATCATCATAATCAGGCCCGCCAGCAACGAGGCCAGAAAGCCGTTGGGCTCGCCGAGACCCAGCAAGACCATCCAGGTGAACAGGCCATAGATGAGCGCGATGATGATCTGCGCGCGGAAGAAGCCGCCAAACGTCTCATTGACCTGCCGTTGGAACATGCGGAAGTCGGGCTCCCAACGGGGCGGCAGCTTCGCGATGATGCTCTTCACCAGCCGCTCGCCATCAAGCATCATGTAGAACGAGATGATGAAGACCAGTGCAGTATCGAAAAGGATGGTCATAATCGACGTCACCAGCGTCGTCGCGAAGTTGACCGCGTTGTTTGCCAGCGAGCCAGCCCAGCCAGGCACCTGCTGTGAGATCTGCGAGACGATGTGCTGCGCGTCTTTCGCCGTGAACCCAAAGCGCTGGAGCAGATCAATACCGCTCTGATTCAGCGTTGCCAGCCGTTCCGCCGAGAGGTCCGACTTGATCTCGTCCGCCAGTTGGGTTACCTGCGACTGGATGGCCGGGACCATCAGCACAATCGCGCCTGAGATGACGACCAGTAAGGCGATATAGACGAGCGAGACAGCCAGCACCCGTGGAAATTTGCGGCTTATCAGGAAATTCGAGACGGGGGCAAGGATAAACGTGATGACCCAGGCGAGGAAGAAGAGCAGCAGGATATCCGCGACCGACGCCAATACTGACCATACGACGCCGAGCACCCACATGGCGACGAGGACAGTCACCAGGCCCAGCAGTATACGCAGTACACGATGTCGGTCCAGGATATCGCGCGAGTCTCGTCCATCCACGAGGGTCGTGCCTCCTTGAGTCTGGCCCACCGCATACGACGGACCGGCCATGTCATTTCAGTGTACCACGATGCACTGACAAGGGGGAACAGATCAGCCCATCTAGCTAGCGTGCGGGGATGCGCCCGTCCTTATGGGCGCACACCACCGGCCAGCAGCTCGCGCAGGCGGTCATGTGGCAGCGCGTGGAGCACGTGACCCTCACGCCCGCGCATCGTCGTCGCCGCCAACAGGGCGTTGATGACCGCCTCCTCGGTTGCCTCGACCACCGCTTCGAAGATGGTGTTTAGCCCGCGATTGTCGTAGCTGCCCTCACTGAGAATGTCGATGCTGAGCCGACCACCAGGCGCTCGATAGGGGATGCGCTGCGCCGTCGAGAAGGCCAAGATGATCTCGCCGCTGCCATCGCCCGCCGTCGAGCCGGTCCGCGCCAGCCCCAGCCCGGCGCGCTTGGCCAGCCGCTGTAGCGTGTGCGCATGGAGCGGCGCATCGGTCGCGACGATCACGATGCACGAACCATCGGCGGTCGGCTGTTCTGGCATCAGATCGGTGATGGCGCGGCCAACTGGAACACCCGCGACCGTCAGCTGCGGTCTGCGGCCAAAGTTCGTCTCCACCAGCACGCCTACCGTGAATGTGCCCGCCTCGACGGCGACGACACGCGACGAGCTGCCGATGCCGCCCTTGAAGCTGAAGAGCGCCATCCCCGTCCCCGCGCCGACACATCCTTCCTCGACAGGATCAGTGCTTGCCCCATCGAGCGCGGCCCAGACATCTTCCTCCGTGAGCGCGAAGGTGAGATGGTCGTGCAGGAAGCCATCGTCACACTCGGCGACGACGGCAATCGGGATCTCGTCGCGCGCCTGCTCGGGATAGCGCCGGGCCAGATAGCGTGTGGTCGCGTGCAGCGCCATCCCCACGCCCGACGTGCCAGTGAGCACAATGGGCGACGAGAGCAGCCCCCACTCGTCAATCACCGAACGGCAGGTCATCTCGCCGTAGCCGTTCAGCGCGAAGATACCGGCATAGAGGCGCTCGGTCATTGGGTCGCCGTCGTGCGGCCAGATCGCCGTCGCGCCCGTGCGAATAGCATCGCCGCGAATCAGCGTCGTATGCCCGACGCGCACCCCAGGCACATCGGTCAGGGTATTCGATGGCCCCACTGGCACTGTGCCGATGGCAGCGCCCAAATCACGCAATCGCTCTGCTGTTGGCATCGCTGAGTCTCCCTCTTCGCATGGTTCGCAGGTGATACAATTTCCGCTGCTGTCTGGTTATCTCACCCATGGAGGAAACGTATGACACACCGCTATATCAACCCGCCGACACTCGCGCACCCGACCGGATATACGCACGTCGTCGAGGCGACCGGCACCCGCACGGTCTACATTTCCGGGCAGGTGGCGCTTGACCCATCAGGCGACATTGTCGGTCAGGGCGACATGCGCGCTCAGGCGCAACAGGTTTTCGAGAACCTCCACATCGCGCTCCGCACCGTCGGCGGCGGCTTTCGTGATGTGGTCAAGCTCACCTATTTCATCGTTGATATGACGCAGATGCCGGTTGTCCGCGAGGTACGCGACCAGTTTATCCACCCTGAGCAACTGCCCGCAAGCACCGCCGTCGAGATTCGCCGCCTCGCCCGCGAGGAGTTTCTGCTCGAGGTCGAGGCTATCGCCGTGCTTGGAAGTTGATGGCGCGCTATGTCATATTGATTCCGCATTGGATGTCGACGCTGCAGACGTGGCCCCTCCCTTTCGCCCCTACCCAGATGAGGACGGAGAGCGAGCGGGGCCACACGGCATGGCGCCGCCGCAGCGCCCACGCCGGCCACTGACAATCAGGCGCTGGTGACGCTGAAGTTGGCGAAGACGACGTTCTGCCCGGCAGAGGCTGACAGGCCAACGGCGCCGCTGCTGAAGGTGGTGTCTTCGGCCTGCCCCACCAGCATGCCATTCACGAAGAAGTGCATTTGCGTACCCTTGAAATACACATTAAGTGTGTTGTGGGCGCCCTTATTCCGGTTAACGGTAGAGGTTGCTGTCCAGGCGACCATCGGGGTGAGCTGGTTCTCCACCAGTTTGTACGCCGTCCAGTGGCCATCTGAGGAGATGAGGAAGCCATATTCGCTATGGTTGGTGTCGCTCCTGAATACGATGCCATAGCCGAAATCTAGTGGCCCTGCGACTAACTTCGCATCAACTGAGATTACGGCTTCTTTTGCCTGAACCGGGCCGTAACAGGCAGTGGCGGTATTTGCCGCACCAGATGTGTCGTCATCGTGGTAGCCGTCGCTGAGGAAGTGGCAGTGCTCATCAACCGTCCAACCGCTCGTTGGCACCGCGAGCGCGTTCAGGTAGATAGCGCCGACGATAGGTGTGGCCGTAGCTGTGGCTGTGGCTGCCGCTGTAGCCGTTGGCGTGCGTGACACCGCTCCGATGGACGGGAACTGAAGCACACCTTGCATGATCGCCAGCGCCATGAGGAGCACGGTCAGCGCTACGAGGAGGCTGCCGACCAACCAGCCGTGCCCTCTCGTCCTGGATCGCTGCGCGCTACCAGCGGACGATACGCCCGGCCTGGCTGTGGTCCCACGCGCGGTTGGATCCACGCTCTCAATCGCGGCGATGAGGCGGCGTACGTCGGCGCTGAAATCTGGGTCGAAACGGATGTTGACCGCCTGCAAGCGTGTCAGAGGAGCAACCGACGCGGGCAACGCCTGAGTCGGCGGCGTGGTGGCCCCTTCTACCAGCACTGGAATCACCGGAATGCCACTGCTCAGCCCAGTCTCTATCTCCTGGCGCACGAAATCGCCTGGATTCCAAAGCCGTGGCTGCCCGGCCTCATTGCGGATATCCAGCCAGCGCGGCCCGATGATAACCACCTGCGCTGTGGCCTGCCGCAATATGCGCTGGATGTGTGAGGGAAAATCAACCCCCAGCGGGATAGAATCGACATCTTTGAAGACAGAACCTTCTCCGAAAGACTGCACAAGATGATCATAGACGCGCCCAGTCGTCGCTGGCGCATCTTCGCGCCGGTAACAGATGAAGACCGTCGCCACGCTGCTTCCTCCAACCTCAACAACCCACTGCCCGCGGCCATCTCCGCATCGCCGTCAGGAAGTGGGATGGCCATGCGCTTCAGCACAGGGCATGAATCCAAGTCCGGCGAGGGTGTTGGCATGCTGGCGTTTGCGTACGGCTGGCGGCTGAAGCCGCGCCTGGAGGGCAGCCTGACGGCTGCCAAGACGCCCACCTGCGCGGGCTTGGGAGAGAACACCAGATATCAGCAGACCTTGACCATCGCGCCGGACTTAGCACGAGTATCCCCGGTATTCTTTACGGGAGAAGGTAACGATGGCTAAACGCTTCAGGCAAGATTCACGTCTCGCTCTACACAGTAGCCTGGGTGGAGCGGCAGAAGACGGCGATGGGATCGGTCAGCACGTTGACGCAGGCGGGCTTGCCCGAAGCGAATGCGCGCTCGATGGCGGGCCGCACGATGCCCAGGCAGAATCTCCGGGTTTGGCGGCAAGTTTTAGCGAACTGGGTGGAGCTCGAAGACCCGTCGGCCCTCGGCCGCTGCCACCGGATCGTTGAGATCGACACCGTCGACGATGCGGATGAACTGGACACCGAAGGGAATGCTTCGTGCGAACGCGCCAAGGACATCACGGAAGTACCCCACGCGCTCCTTTGGATCCAGTTCAGTCGCGCTTACTTCTTCTGTTCGGCCCCGTACCACGATGGTCGCGCGGCCAGCAGCACGCAGGTTCCGCACCCATTGGGACTCACCCCATGGCGACCAGACCCAGCGCCTGCCATTTACCGCAATGACCGCCAATGGTGTCGTGCGAGGCAGGCCGCTCTTCCGGCCGCGAATGGTGACGAGCCGATTAGGGCCTAGCGGCACGCCAGCTTCCATCAGGAACTTCAAGATGGCGCCGAAGAACAGAACCCGCCGTGGAACACGTAGGGTCCGCTCCGCTACAGCCTTCTCAAGGTGATCACTCATTATTTGATTGCTCATGTTCGCAGCTCCTTATTCTTGTGAACTTCCCGCGCCAGTTCGTTCCGACGCTACACAGAAGACCCACATGGAGGCGCGGATGTGACATGACGTGACAGCCACCTGAGAATGCCTCACAAAACCGTCATGCCCCAGTGGCACTGATGAGGAGTGGGCCAACTTCGCGGCCTGAAGGCCGCGGCTAAGGACGGGATTTTCTAGGAACTCTAAGAGAATTAGGAAGGATTCGAACCCTCAGCCAGCGACTGCGGTGAGATCCAGCTTGCCAAGCCGGTCTGGATCCGCGAGCACTTCGATCTCGACAATTCTCCCACCGTTGACTGTCAGGGCCAGGATCGCAAATGGAGTCCCGTCGGGCGTCCAGGCAACGCCTCCCGGTATTCCGTTCACAAGGATCCGTGTCGCCGTTTCCGTAAACCGGCGGAAGGTCATCGCCTGCTCGGCGACGGCCCGCGCGCCGCGCACAAGGGAGTTCAGATTCGGACGCGTCATCCCGCCATCGGAGCGCAGCACGATGTCTGGGTCGAGGACGTCGAGCAGCGCCCCGAAATCACCGGCGCGCGCCGCGGCAAGGAAGGCATCGGCGACGGCCCATTGGCCACCAAGATCGACGTCGGGCATGGGCGCACCATGGACTCGGCGACGAGCACGACTCGCCAGCTGGCGAGTCGTCGTCGGCGTTCGGTCGATAATCGTTGCGATCTCGTCGAATGGCACGGCGAAGATGTCGTGCAGCACGAAGGCGACCCGCTCGGCGGGCGTGAGGGAGTCGAGGACGACGAACAACGCAAGCCCAACGGAATCGCCCAGCAAGGCTTCCTGCTCGGGATCCATTCCCTCCTCCGGACTCACGATAAAATCCGGGACGTAGGTGTCAAGAGACACTTCGCGGCGCGTATTGCGCGACCGCAAGATGTTAAGGCAAACCCGCCCAACGACCGTCGTCAGCCAGGCCTGGAGGTTGTCTATCTCGCCCGTGTTGGTGCGGCTGAGGCGAATCCACGCTTCCTGGACGGCGTCCTCCGCATCGGATAGGGAGCCGAGCATGCGATAGGCGACGCCACGCAAATGGGAGCGGTTTTCCTCGAAGCGTTCGGCCAGCCAACTGTTCTCATCCACCTTCTCATCCATGTGTCGTGTCCTCTCCTTGCGCGGTGTCAATCCCTCGACCGCCGCCCTACCCTTCGGGCGTCGGCGACTCGGCCTGGAGGCTCGTCGCGCCGTAGCTTCCGCTGTTGCCCCAAAGGCGTCAGTCAGCGGCGTCACGCCCTGCGCGAGGCATGCAATGGGCGCGCGCCCTTGTGCGTCCCAGTGCTGGCGGGTATGTACGGTCAAGTTTTTCACAAGCTCTAGACGGCGGCCTGGGTGGAGCGTCCATAGACCACGGTGGGATCGGTGAGCACGTTGACACAGGCGGGCTTGCCCGAGGCGAATGCGCGCTCGATGGCGGGCCGTATCTGGTCTGGCTCGGTGACTAACTCGCCGTAGCCGCCAAACGCCTCCACCATCTTATCGTAGCGCGTGCCCGGCACGAGGTCGGCGGCGGTGCTGTGGCCGAGCATCGCCTTCTGCGGGTGTTTGATCTGCGCCCACTGGCCGTCGTTGCCGATGACCGCGACCACTGGTAGATTGTGGCGCGCCATCGTCTCGAACTCCATGCCGTTCAAGCCGAACGCGCCGTCGCCGAAGAGCACCGCCACCTGCTTATCGGGTCGGGCGATCTTCGTCGCGATGGCGAAGCCCGTCCCCGCGCCGAGCGTGCCCATCGGGCCAGCGTCGAGCCAGTGGCCCGGCTCCCAGGCGTTGATAACACGTGCGCCGTAGCTGACGATATCGCCGCCGTCGCCGATCACATAGGCGTCGCGGTCGAGTGCGTCGCGCAGGTCGCGGCAGAGGCGGAGCGGATGAATCGGCGTGGAATCCGAGGCCATCAGCGCCTCCTCAGCGGCGCGTGCTTTCTCCTCCTGCTCCCTGAGCGTGCGCAGCCAGGCTTTGGTCTTGCCGCCCTTGCCCGATTTGCCCAGCGCCGCGCTCAGTTGTCCGAGCGTCGCTGCGACGTTGCCCGCGATGCCCACGTCGGCGCTGCGGTTGACGCCAATGTCGCTTTCGAGCCTGTCCAACCAGATGACCTTTGCCTCAGCGGGAATCAACGGCGGCTGGCCGTAGTTCAAGCGGAAATCGAGCTTCGTTCCGACGACCAGCAGCAGATCGGCGTTGCTGAGCGCGGCGCGACGGGCGTAGGAGAAGAAGAGCGGATGGTCCGGCGGCAGGCTGCCCCGTCCGCTGCCATTGAGGAAGACGGGAACCTGGAGTTGCTCGGCCAGGGTCCGCAGCGGCTCAGCGGCGTCATCCCACCAGACGGTCGTGCCCGCGAAAATGACCGGCCGCTCGGCCTTCGCCAGCAGCGCCGCCGCCGCTTCGACCAGCGCTGGATCGCCCTGTGGATGCCCTTCGGTGCGATAGCCAGGGCTGGGGATGCGGCAATCGGTCGTCTGGACGAAGTTGTTGAGCACATCCATCGGGCATTCAAGGAAGACCGGGCCAGGACGCTCTGCCGTCGCCTCGCGGAACGCCATCGCAGTGTACTCGGCGAGGCGGTTCGTCTGCACGACGGTGCGCGCCCACTTGGTGATGGGTCGCACCAGCTCGACGTGGCGCAACTCCTGAAGCGCGCCCTGGTCCCAGTGGGAGACAGGAGCGGCGCCGCCAAAGACCAGTACCGGGCTGCCCGCCAGATAGGCGTTGGCGATGCCGGTGACGCCGTCGGTGACGCCCGGCCCCGCCGTCAGCAGCGCGACTCCGGGCGTGCGTGTGACCTTCGCCCAGCCCTCGGCGGCATGCACCGCAACCTGCTCGTGGCGAACATCCATCACGTGGATGCCCTCGCGCACGCAGCCGTCGTAGATAGCGGCGATATGGCCGCCGCTGAGCGTAAAGACGACCTCGACGCCCTCCTGCTTCAGCATCTTCGCTATCAGCAGCCCGCCGTGAAGCATCACCTCGTCCATCGCCGTATCGCCTCGCCTTCTCTGACATGCATGTTCGTGTCCGCTACGATCCCGACGCCAGCATACCACGGCTGCCTGGGTATAGTCAGCGCGTCAGCGGGGTTTGTGAGATACTTGTGGATCAGGGGTTATATGGGGAGCACAGGACATGCTGGATGGTCTCAAGAGGCGTGCGCGCCATCTCAAAGCGGAGCTGTATGCGCTTTATCTGGCATACCGTGATCCGCGCGTGCCGTGGTATGCGCGGCTATTCGCAGCGGGCGTCGTCGCTTACGCGATCAGCCCGATTGACCTCATCCCCGACTTCATTCCGGTACTTGGCTACCTGGACGACCTCATCCTCGTCCCGCTAGGCATCGTGCTCGTCCTGCGAATGATCCCACCCGAGGTAATGGCAGACTGCCGCGAACGCGCCAAAGAAGTATCACGCGAGGGCAGACGAACAAGTTGGGTTGCGGCGGGCGTCATCATCGGGATATGGCTGTTGGTTGTCACCTTCTCAGTGCTTCTAGTCCTGCATATTGCGCTACGATAGCCGCATTATCGAGCCACAGCACGCACGGAAGAGACAAGGGGCCGTATGGTACAATTCCCCATATCAACCGGTGAAAGGAGTGGCGAATTATGGCTGAATATGTAGAGTCTCGCGAGGGCAATCTGTACATTGGACATAGCCATGTCACCTTGCAGACGCTCATCGAAGCCTGGCAATCTGGGCGCACTCCTGAACA
>Ga0207674_10000042_pt1 | contig 126790 bp, 112 predicted proteins | sample KBSCornC72_FD_184303 | JGI IMG/M metagenome (GOLD analysis project Ga0207674, IMG submission 184303) | Corn rhizosphere microbial communities from Kellogg Biological Station, Michigan, USA - KBS Corn C7-2 (SPAdes) (version 2) | ecosystem: Host-associated > Plants > Roots > Rhizosphere > Soil ...
AGGATCCACGATCACCTTCACTGGATCGAAGCTCCAGCGATTCCCCAGGCCGTTACAGGTTTCGCACGCTCCAAACGGGCTGTTAAACGAAAAGGAACGCGGTTCGAGTTGCGGCACGCTCGAGCCACAATCCGGGCAGGCCAGTTTGCTTGAATACAGACGCTCCGGACCATTTACCACAGCCACCAGTACTAATCCCGCCGCCAGCTTGGTAGCCGTCACGATGGATGCTTCCAGGCGCTTCTCGATTTCCGGTTTGATCAGCAGCCGGTCCACCACCACCTCAATGGTGTGGTTCTTGCGACGGTCGAGCGTAATCTCTTCATCCAGTTGGCGCAGCACGCCGTCGATCCGCGCCCGCACGAAACCTTGCCGCGCGAGCTTGTCCAGCTCTTTCTTGTACTCGCCCTTGCGACCCCGGACGATCGGCGCCAGGATCATCACCCGCTCTTGTGATCCCAGCGCCAGTACCTGCTCCAGGATCTGGTCGGTGGTTTGCCTCGAGATTTCGATTCCGCAATTTGGGCAATGCGGCACTCCGATGGCCGCATACAGCACGCGCAGGTAGTCGTAGATCTCGGTAATCGTGCCCACGGTGGATCTCGGGCTGCGGCTGGTGGTCTTTTGCTCGATCGAGATCGCCGGGCTTAAACCGTCGATCGAATCGACTTCCGGGCGCTCCATTTGATCCAGAAACTGGCGCGCGTAGGGCGACAAAGTCTCCACATAACGTCTCTGCCCTTCGGCATAGATGGTGTCGAAGGCCAAGGAGGACTTTCCCGAGCCGCTCAACCCTGTGATCACCGTGAACGTATTGCGCGGGATCTCCACGTCGATGTTCTTGAGATTGTGCTGCCGCGCCCCGTGTACGGTGATGCTTTTTAGCAAGCGATCTTCATTTTCCCACACTCGCTTTCAAAGAGCCGTTTACACGTTTCTCTGGACCTAAACGCCGGAAGTACTAATACGTAAGGCCTTTACCCGAGTCATTCGCCTATTGACCTTAGAGACTCTTAGCCGTACAGTCGATAAAGATTATGATCGAACAACGAAAGCACCAGCGCTTTGAACTCCGCCTGCCCTTCGAAGCCGTGCGCACCGGATTCCCCTCGACTGTGCGCGGAGAGACCCAGAACATGAGTTCCGCTGGTGTGTTTTTCACTGCGGAAGGCCAGCTGCCACTGGGAGAGTCGATCGAATACGTGATCACTTTGCCAAGGACCCCTGGCATGCGCAAAGACGTTCGGCTGCGTTGCGTCGGTAAGATCCTCCGCGAGCATTCCGCATCGGCTTTCGCGGCCACGCTGGAGCGCTACGAGTTCTTGCGCGAGCCGGCCTAGTTTTGTCTTCACCTATCGCCCTGCGCTATCCTAGCGAAGAAAGGGCGAAGAATGAATCTCTCCCTCGGTTTTCCCGAGCCAGCCAAAGAACGAATCCTCGCGCGTCAAAGCGGCCTCTCGGGAGCGATTGAACGCTTTGAGCAATGGATGACCGACCCGGATTCACCGGTTCGGGCCGTCCGCCGCCAAGCTGCCCGGCCGGGCGAGTTTATCGAGTTTCCAGAGACGCTGGCGCCTACGCTTCAGAAAGCCCTGACCACGAGGGGAATTGCGCGCCTTTACACGCATCAGGCCGAAGCCTTCTCGCACGCCACCACGGGGCGGCATGTCGTGATCGTTACGCCCACCGCCAGCGGCAAGACACTGTGCTACAACCTGCCGGTGCTGAACGGGCTGCTGGCCGATCCCAACGCTCGCGCCATGTATCTGTTCCCGACCAAGGCGCTGGCCGGTGATCAGCTGGTCGAATTCCAGAAGGCCGTCGATGCGATGGGCAGCGACGTCCGCGCATTCACCTACGATGGAGACACACCGCAGGACGCGCGCCGGGCGATTCGCGAGCGCGCCAATGTCGTCTTCACTAATCCCGACATGCTGCACTCGGGCGTCCTTCCGCACCACACCAAGTGGGCCAAGGCGTTCGAAAACCTGCGTTACGTGGTGATCGATGAGCTGCACTACTATCGCGGCGTCTACGGCAGCCACCTGGCGAATCTGCTGCGCCGGCTGAAGCGGGTGTGCGATTTCTACGGATCATCGCCGCAATTCATCTGCTGCTCGGCGACCATCGCCAACCCCAAGGAGTTGGCCGAGGCGCTTACCGGACTCCCCTTCGAACTGGTGGAGCGCAATGGCGCTCCTTCCGGCGATAAATACGTGGTGTTCTACAATCCGCCGGTGGTGAATCGCGCGCTGGGGATTCGCCGCAGTTATTTGAATGAGACACGGCGCATGGCTAAGGAGCTTCTCGACCGCGGCCAGCAGACGCTGGTATTCGCCAACAGCCGCCTGGCCACCGAAATCCTGCTTACCTATCTGAAGGATGACTATTCTGGCGTCCGTGGCTACCGCGGCGGATATCTTCCCAAGGAACGGCGCGAGATCGAAGGCCAATTGCGCGATGGCGACATTCGCGCCGTGGTCGCTACCAACGCGCTGGAGCTGGGCATCGATATCGGCTCGCTGGATGCCGTGGTGATGGCCGGATACCCGGGGACCATCGCGTCCACCTGGCAGCGCGCGGGCCGCGCGGGCCGCCGCCAGACTGCATCGCTGGCCGTGCTGGTCGCCTCCAGTGCGCCGCTCGACCAGTACATCATCGAGCATCCCGAATACTTTTTCGACCGGCCTCCGGAGAGCGCCTACATCAATCCAGACAACCTGGAAATCCTGCTCTCCCACTTAAAGTGCGCGGCTTTCGAGCTGCCCATTCGCGACGGCGAACGATTCGGGCAGCACGATACCGGCGATCTGTGCCGATTCTTGAGCGATCTCAAGCTTCTGCATCATTCAGGATCTACTTGGAATTGGACTTCGGATACGTACCCCGCCGATGCCGTCAGTCTACGCTCCGTTTCAAGCGACAACTTCGTAGCGGTGGATGTAACCGGCGATCATCAGGTGATCGCTGAAGTATCGTTTACCGCGGCTTTGACGACGTTGTATGAGAAAGCCATTTATTTGCACGATGCCCGGCAGTATCAGGTGGAGCGTTTCGATTACGAAGGCCGCAAAGCTTACGTGCGCCGCGTGGATTCCGACTACTTCACCGACGCCATCGACTACACGCAGGTCAAGGAACTGGAAGAGGTGGAATCCTCGCCCGCCGGCGGCATCAAAATCGCCCACGGCGACGTGCGCCTGAACCGCCAGATCGTGGGTTTCAAAAAGATCAAGTTCTACACCATGGAGAATGTCGGCGCGGGCAACTTGTCGATGCCCGAGCAGGAGATGCACACCACTGCGTTTTGGCTGCATTTCCCGGCTGAATTCCTGGCGCGCTTCACGGATCTCTCGCCTACGGATCGGCAAGGAGGACTCGTTGCCCTAGGTGCGCTCCTACGTACAGTAGGAGCTCTATGCGTTATGTGCGATCCGCGCGATCTGGGCGTGTCGATTACCGAAGACATTGCCGGCAGCCTCACCGCCTTCGAACCGAATCTGTACCTTTACGACAACTATCCGGGAGGCATCGGGCAGAGTGCGGCGCTCTATAAGCTGGCTCCCCGGCTTCTGGACGGCGCGGCGAAGTTGCTGGCGGCGTGCCCGTGCGAAGCGGGCTGTCCGAGCTGCGTCGGCCCCATCGGGGAGGTGGGCGAGCGGGGTAAAGAGGTCGCCGGACGGATTCTTAAAGAACTTTTATGAATCTTGTTTTTAATACCAGTCGGCATGCGTTAGAAACACGCAGGACTAGCCTCCTTTTAGCTCTCTCATTACGGGATTTTAACGGCAAGCCAGGTACGAAATCCACAGGGTCGATGCCAAAATATAGGCACAGGGTGTACCCGCTTGTTAACTGGATTTTTGCGCAAAAGCTCGACGACCGCTCCGACCGTTTTCCTCACTGGGGTGACCGGGTTCCTTGGGGGCGCATTTCTTTCTGATCTGCTCCAGTCCTCGTTCGACGGAGAAGTGGTTTGCCTGGTGCGGGCCGATGACGACGATACCGCCGAAGAGCGTGTCCGTCGCTCTTTGAGCCGGTTCGGCACGCCGGGGCTGCTCCCCAAGAACGTAAAGGTACTGCGCGGCGATCTTCTTTCCGAGGATTGGCATGACTCGCCCCTGCTGAATGGCGTCACGCACGTCCTTCATCTGGCGGCCAGCACGTCCTTCGGCAACAGCCGGGGGATTCGCACCACCAACGTCGGGGGCGCTCTCTCGGTCGCCCAGGCCATGCGCGGCCGAAAGCTGGAACGTTTTCTTTACACCGGGACTGCGGCGATTTGCGGCGCCTCTCCCAACCCGGTAGTCCACGAAGACGACTATCCCAGTGACCGCGCCACTCATTTGGTCGCCTACACCCGCAGCAAAGCGGAAGCCGAGCGGCAGTTGGCGGAGCACTTTTCCGATCTGCCCGTGGTGTTCGCGCGGCCGTCGATCGTGGTAGGCCACACGGAGCTGGGCTGCAAACCGTCGGGCAGCATCTTCTGGGTTTTACGCGCCGTCGAAGCGCTCCGTTTCATCACCTGGGACCTCGAAAACCGTATTGACGTGGTTCCAGTCGATTGGGCCGCATCAGCGCTGCGTGATCTGCTCTTCGCGCCCCGCTTGAAGCACAAGCGCTATCACGTCTCTGCGGGAAAAGGCAGCTCCATCCGTTGGAAAGATCTGGCCGCCGAATACGCCCGGATGCGTGGCGGGACGTCTGAGGATCGGTATGAGATCGGCGGAATCCGTCAGCTTACGGTGAAGCGTGTGATGCAGGCAGCCGGCGACGGCCACCCGCGACATCTTCTGCATGCCCTGGAACTGTACTACCGGTTCTGCTCGCTGGACCTGGTATTCGACAATTGCCGCCTATTGAAAGAAGGCATCCCGGCACCGCCGCGGTTCACCGAGTACATGCGGGTTTGCGAGGAATCGTCTCCTGCCAGCATTTATGAACAGATGCGCACCGATCTCGAGCCATCGCTTACACTGGCGTAATACCAGTGAGCTGGCTGATTCTGTTTTTCGCGATCGTGTTTGAGGTCGCCGGAACCCTGACCCTCAAGTTCACGGAAGGCATGACGCGGCTGTGGCCCACCGTGCTGATGTTCGCATTTTATCTGGTCAGTCTGTTCGGCTTGTCCACGGCGGTGTCCAAGATTCCAGTAGGCACCGCATACGCCGTATGGTCCGGCGTGGGAACGCTGATGGTGGCCGTGTTGGGTGTCGTCTGGCTCAAGGAGCAAGTGACGGTGCTGCGCTCCGTCTCCATGCTGCTGATCGTGATCGGCGTGGCCGGCCTGTATCTGACTGGCAGCCATCAGTAGATCGCTGGTGCCCGGGGTGGGACTTGAACCCACACTCTCCTTGCGGAAAAAGGGATTTTAAGTCCCTTGCGTCTGCCAGTTTCGCCACCCGGGCATGATAAAACATGCTACCGCAGTCTCATCGATAATCTAAACTATCGGACCCGCATGCGCGAACTCGGCCCCTCGCAAATTCACTTGTGGCAATACGCCATCGGCGACCCGCCGGATGCCCAACACCTGGCCCATGCCATGACCCTTCTGAGCGACCAGGAAGAGCGCGGATGCGCTGCCTTCCATGTCGATAAACATCGCACGGAGTACGCCCTGAGCCATGCGATAGTGCGCCTGGTGCTCTCAGAATACGCATCCGTAAAGGCCCAAGACTGGCGATTCCAGGCAGACAAATGGGGCAAGCCGGAAATCGCCGATGCGGCCCTGGATGCCCCGCTGTATTTCAATCTCTCGCACACAGATGGCTTGGCCGTGTGCGTTGCTGGACGTGTACGGCAGCTCGGTGTCGATGTTGAAAATGTGAACCGAACCGTGTCCTTTCTGGAACTGGCGAAACGCTTTTTTGCGCCGATCGAATATGAGTGCGTTCACGACGCGCCCCCCCACCTTCGGCGCGAAACCTTCTTCCGGATCTGGACCTTGAAAGAAGCCTATATCAAAGCCCAAGGGAAAGGCCTCTCGATCCCGCTGGATTCCTTCCACTTCCGGCATTTGCCAGGAAGTCCGGCACAGGCCGCGATAGCGTCGAGCGACCAGTCAGATCCTGGCCCATGGAGTTTCTTTGAGTTTCAGACGGCCCTGATTTACCGGATCGCCGTGGCTGTAAGAAATACCGGCCATGGCGAATACCAGGTAAAACACCACGCTGGTGCCGCGCTGTTTAACGGACTTTGAGCCAAGCCACGCAAGCTGTCTTCCAGCACTACCTCTTTTTCGGGCGAGGCATCAGGAGGCCCAGCATGGCTCCCGCCGCAAACCCGATTGCCAGAGAACGGAACGGATGCTGTTTTATGGTGTGAGCGGCTTCCTCAAGTCCGTCACGCACCGTGTTCCGGCTTCGTTTCAACAATCGTCGGGCCGCGACCATGCCGTCATCGAGCTTCTCGGAAACGGCGGCCCTGGCGTCGCTGACGCTACGCTCAACCCTTTGAGCAGCCTCCTTGATTTCTTTCCCGACGTCGCCGTACGCGGGAATTCTCGGGGCCTTCACCGCTTCGAAAGCGCTTTTCATGGGTGGTTCTCCTGGCATGAGCGAGTGCAAGGGAAATGCCAAACCTGGCTCGCGCTTTACGATGAGTCCCCCTAGGGAGCGTAAGGAATTGGCTGCACGGCCGGAAATCCGCCCAACAGCTGGTCAATTGTGCTTTTTTTCATCATGTTAGATCGTGGAAAAGGTGGTAACTCGTCTCCAAAAAAAAAGCGCCGGAGGATTTGACTCCTCCGGCGCGGTGCTGAATGCTGACTTCTGTCTCCTGACTCCTTCTTAGGCCTTCACCGACTTGTGCGGGTCGATAACGAATTTCTTGGCAGCGCCCTTGTCGAAGTCTTTGTATCCAGTGGGCGCTTGGTCCAGCGAAATCATGGTCACATTCACCGCTTTGGCGGGATGAACCTTGTCGTGCAGGATGGCCGTCATCAGCTGGCGGTTGTAGTGCAGCACCGGACATTGGCCGGTGTGGAAAGAGCAGGATTTCGCCCATCCCAACCCGATGCGGATCGAGAGCGCGCCGATCTTGGCGTTCTCGTCGATGCCACCCGGATCGCCGGTCACATACAGACCGGGGATGCCGATGGCGCCACCCGCGCGGACGACCTCCTGGAGGGAGTTCAGCACCGTGGCAGGCGCTTCCTTGGCCGCACCGGCGCCATGTCCGCGAGCTTCAAAGCCCACGCAATCCACCGCGCAGTCGACCACAGGCTCGCCCAGGAGCTGGGCGATTGCGTCGCCGAGGTTGGTGATCTTGCTGACGTCGATGACTTCGCAGCCGAAGCTCTTGGCCTGTGCCAACCGCTCCGGAATCATATCGCCGACGATCACGACCGCCGCGCCGAGCAATTGGGCGCCCACAGCCGCAGCCAGACCCACCGGGCCCGCGCCCGCGATGTAGACCGTAGTGCCCGGTCCGACGCCTGCTTGCACGCAGCCATGGAAACCGGTCGGGAAGATGTCGGACAGGAGCGTCAGGTCCTTGATCTTCGCCATCGCCTTTTCTTTGTTGGGGAACTTGATCAGGTTGAAATCGGCGTAGGGCACCATGACGTATTCGGCCTGCCCGCCGACCCAGCCTCCCATATCCACGTAGCCGTACGCCGCGCCCGGACGAGCCGGGTTGACGGTCAGGCAGATACCGGTCTTGCCTTCGCGGCAATTGCGGCAGCGCCCGCAGGCGATGTTGAACGGCACTGTCACCAGGTCGCCGATGTTGAGCATTTCAACGTCGTTACCCTTTTCGATAACTTCGCCCGTGATCTCGTGACCGAGGATCAACCCTTGGGGGGCGGTGGTGCGGCCGCGCACCATGTGCTGGTCCGATCCGCAAATGTTAGTGGTCACGACCTTCAGGATGACGCCGTGAGGAGCGTCTTTCCCGCCGAACGGGTCGGTCTCGCTCTTCGGCATTTTTAATTTGGGGTAGGGAATGGATTGGACCTGTACCTCACCCGGCTTGATATAAGCTACTCCACGATTCGTTGCCATACTTCCTGTCTCCTTTTACCTTTCTTCATCACTCCGTCTTCTTCTGGGGCACACTTGAGTGCGCCTTAAAATGCTGCGACGCCGGCTTCGGCCACGGCGTGGTCCTGATCTCCCGATCCGCCGCTGACGCCGATGGCGCCAACTACCTTGCCGTCCTTCTTTAACGGGATACCGCCGGCGAAGATCATGATCTTCCCGTTGTTCGATGCATGAATCCCAAAGAACTGCCCGCCGGATTGCGAGTGCGAGGCCAGATCCTTGGTCGAAATATCGAAAGCGCGCGATGTATACGCCTTCTTCTGCGAAATGTCGATACTTCCGAGCCACGCGCCGTCCATTCGGACGTGGGCTACGATATTTCCACCACCATCCGCCACGGCGATGTTCATGGGCTGGCCGATTTCACCGGCCTTCTTCTCCGCCGCAGCGATTACTCTACGAGCGTCCGCCAAACTAACCATAATTGCCCGTTCTCCTTTGAATCGTTTTTTTCAGCTTGCCTGTTGGCTCGGGCCCAGGGTGAACACTGGCTTCTGCCGGACGCGTCCACGCTGCGCGCTCAAGAATTATACCCTAACTTCCGCGACTGCTGAAGTAGTCTTGAGACGTGATGGCGAACAGTTGCGTTACAAGTGCGCGACGCGAATGAATAGACCCGCCAGGGCACCGCCGATCAATCCGCCCAGTACCGGGACGGTGAAACCGTAAGCGAAGTCCGATCCGCCCTTGCCCGGGATCGGGAGGATGGCGTGAGCAATGCGCGGACCCAGGTCGCGCGCGGGATTAATGGCGAATCCGGTGGTGCCACCCAGGCCGGCGCCGATTCCCCAGACTGCCGCACCCACCAGGAACGGTACCAAACCGGGCGCTGGAGACGTTTTGACAATGGAGGCGATGATCAGCACCAACAGGAAGGTGCCGATGACTTCGCTGATCAGGTTGGTCACGGTATTCCGAATGGCGGGTCCGGTGGAGAAGCAGGCGAGTTTCGAGCCTTCGTCGGGCGTCTCCGCCCAATGCGGCATAAAGTGGATCCATACCAGCACGGCCCCGACCAGGCCGCCCAGAACCTGAGCGATCAGATAGGGGAGGAATTTGCTGAAGTCGCCCGAAGAGATAGCGAACCCGAGCGTCACCGCGGGATTGATGTGGGCATCTCCGCTGCCGCATGCGATCGCGACGAACACTCCGGCCACGACTCCCAGGCCGTACCCAAAAACGATTGTCAGCCAACCTGCGGCCGATCCCAGCGTTTTCTTCAAAACCACGTTCGCGACAGTCCCATTGCCTATCAACACGAGAACCAGAGTTCCCATGAATTCTCCGAACAGTCGTGTATCCATGCCGCTCCTTGGAGGCCTAGGTTGGTAAATCTGATTTTAGTTTCTACGCGAGCTTGCGGAGTTTCGTGACGCGGCCGATTTCGACCCACTCCACTACGAAGATGTTTCCATTGTGGTCAAAGCAAGCGCCGTGGGGATTCACAAACTGGCCGGGCACGAATTTGCTCCGGTCGTCCGTGGTCCGCGGCGGATTGCCGACCAGGCCTTCGCCCAGATGGGCCACGATCTTATTGTCTTTATCCATTAAGCTGACGCGCGCCGCCAGATCCGGGACCACGATCATGCCTTTGTGCTCGTGAAAGTGGCAAGGCTGAAGCGTGCCGGCGATGACGTCGATGGGTTTGTCCTCGAGGGTATAGCGCACGATCCGCTGGTTGCCGCGATCCGCCACCAGCAGGATCGGATTAGCCGGATCCCGCATGTCGATCATGTTGCCGTGCGGATTGTTCATCGACTCGATAGGCACGTTCCGGGGCACCCCGGCTTGATTCGGCTGACGAGGAGGAGCCGCCGCTCTGCCACCACCACCGCCGCGAGCCTCCGGCGCCGGGCCTTTGGCTTGATCGCCGCCGGGGCCACCCGGGCCTCGGCCACGACCTCCGGGACCGCCCGGACCACGTCCGCCAGGCGCAGCCGCGCCGGCTGGAGGGCCGCCAAACGTGTTCACCAGCTTGGGATACGAATTCCCTTTCTGGCTGTAGTGGAACATGTAGTAGGAACCGTAGCCGTCGCCGACCCAGAAATCGCCGTTGGGCGCGATGGCGAAATTCGTGGGCCGATAGTTCAGGCCGGCCGCGCCGCCGGGACCCGTGGAGCCAGGCCCTTTCTGGTAGATCGGGGAATCCTGCGGATAGCCCATGGTCCAGATTTCTTCACCCTTGAGCGTGCGCTTGGTGATGATGCCATGCTTCTCATCGCAGAAATAGAGAACCTCGTCACGCCCTTCCTTGTTCAGGAACAAGCCGTGCGCGCCGCCCCGGAACATAGGCCCAAAAGAGCGGACAAACTTACCCTTTTCGTCGAATACCACTACGCTGTCGGGGCTGGGGCTGTCCTTGTACACCGTGTGATGCACGTAGATGTGCCCTTGAGAGTCCTCCACGACGCTATGGGTGTTGCCGTACTTGATGTTAGAGGGCAACTGGCCCCAATCGTGGATGCACTCATACTTGTGCTCTCCCTCCCCGATGATAGGGTTTTTGGTCCCAGACTTGTCTTCGGATTTCAGAATGTAAGGCGCCGCTACCGCCGCTCCAGCAACGATAAAGCCACGTCGAGTTATGTCGTCCATATGTATTCCTTTCGGTATCAGGCCATTACACATTGTACGGCGGCCTGAAGGGGATTATACAACGGTTGGGATGCCTTCTTACAAGAAAACAGGGGGTTGATGGCATTCAGCCGTCAACCCCCTGTTCAGTGAGACTACGCTTTAGACTTTACGGCTTACCGAATTTCGCGGCGTCGATTGCGACGTTGGTCTTGACGCCCGTAAGCTTCGCTGTCCACCTGCCGTCCAGCCAAAGGAAGGTTTCTTCAAAGGGGAATTTGATGCCGTTGACGTCGCGATAGTCGGCGAAATCCACCTGCTGAGGAGCGCGGCCGATCGGCGATGGAGTGTAAATAATCATCCGGCCAAGCAGGTTGGTCTTGGTATCGAAGTACAGCGTCACCAGCAGGCCCCTGGCGGTTCCGCCTTGAACGATGTTGAAGTCCCGATCCCCCAGGCTTTCCATCTGGCCTACGCGCCAATTCGTGAAGAGGGTCTTGATCAGTCCCGGAAACGCCATCTGAGCATCGAACCGCATGCCGTCCAGACCAGTTCCCGTCACTTCGTATTCGCCTAACAGCCCGCGTGGCGTCTTGATCCAACCTGTGCGGCCGTCGAAAGCCCACAGGCTCGTCCCACGCTCAGGATGATCCTTGTAGCTAATCTCGGTTGTTTTCTGATTGGGGGATTTCGCATAAATGTTGAAATCGCCCTCGCCGCCCAGCCCCTCGTATCCAACGCTCTTGCCGCTCGCGATATAGCTGGTAAGGCCCGCCAGACGCTGGGCCCCGCCCAGTGCCGCGATGTATTTGTCCAGAATCTGAGCGGCGGACTGGCCCGGAACCGCCGTGACCACGTCATCCCTCTCGGAATTCGGAGTGCTGTAGACTGCGTCCAGGGCGATGGTGGTGGCGGGGACTTCGCGGCCATGATGGCACGTCCAGCAGGTCACCATCTGCACTCCCGCAAAGTTGGTCCGATTGATGGCGCCCACCATTTCAATCATCTTCCGGGCGGTCCGCTTTTGCGGCGTATCGATCACAAAATCCGCCTTATCGGAGCCCGCACCGGGATGGCAGTCGGCGCAATCCAGACCGAGGTCGTCGGTAAGGACTCCCATGGCCAGGATGAAGTCGTCCGGGGTCAGAACCTTGAGCGTGGGCGTGGTGACGTTCTTGAAGAAATCCCCCGCAGTTATCTTGGCTCCCGGTTCCGGGGCTTTAGCCTGTGCGGCAGGCGCAGCTTTCCCTTTAGCCGGAGCTTGGCCGGACATCTTGATGCCGCTCAATGACAGCAGCGCAAACGCTGCAGCTGCAAGGGTTATTCTAGACCAAAGCTTCATGGGTTTGTCCCTCCCTGGGAGTGTTCAACGATTCGATCCCCAACCGGACGAATCGGACGCAGAAAGAGCGGAAGCATGGCTGCAACCGCTCATCCCGCTGAGGTTGTGTAAGATGTGACTTACTACTACTGCTTGTTCTTGCCTTCGGTCTCCGAGGAGCCCGCGAAAACCTTGCGGCCATCCGCCAGCGTGACCGACCGGGCATTGGCGAGCTTGGAGCCATCTTTTGCCAGCGATCCGGAAACGCTAACCACATCGCCCTGCTTCAGGGAGTTGCGAGTCCAACCCTGGCGCATCAGGCCGTTGGGGCTGCCGAGTTCGAGCTCCCAGTTAGCCATTTCGCCCTTTTCATCCTTCACATCAATATAAAAGCGAGCGTGCGGATTCATCCACTCGACTTTGGTCACTGTCCCGGTCAGCGACACTGGCTTGGCCGAATCGTACTCGGCGGCAAACGAGTGATGCGCCAGCATGGGCACACTGCACACCAGAAGTCCTAGTCCCGCAACCATTACAGCAAGCAATTTAGCTTTCATTTGGCAAACAACCTCCATCCACTTGGGTATATGAGTAGGTACAAGCCCCGCCCAACATGCTAGCATACACGCGACATCGTTAAGGGTCAAGGGCCTTCATTTGGGGGGCGATACAACTTCGAGGGGGGTTACCGAATCCAAAAAAATCCAGCAGGGAATTGCGGCGGCATATAAGACCGCCGAAATGTAAAAGGCCACATTCCAGTTGTTATTGGTCCATGCGAGAACGTAACCGATGACGGCGGGCGCTACCGCACCGCCCAGGTTTCCCCAGCTGTTCATCGCCCCGGAAAGAGTCCCAGCGTAGCGACCACCCATGTCCATAGTCGCTGCCCAGGAGGGTGGCATGGCTAAATCATTGAAAAAGCTAGCTAAGGAAATCGAGATGACGGCGGCTCGGGCATCCTGCATATAGGTGGTTAGCAGCAGCGACGCGCATGCGCCGGTATATCCCAGGCTGGCGAGAATGCGCCTGGTACGGTCAACGCTCTTGGTCCAGCGCAGGAGCCGCTCGCCCAGGAACACGCTGACGGGATTCCCCAAGCCGCCCATAAAGAGAGGAAGGATGCCGAACATGGCCGCTTGCGCCACATCCATTCCCCGGGCTTCGCGCAGATAGGTCGGCAGCCAAGTGATGTTGAAGTACCAGCCGTAAGACAAGAAGAAATATTGCCAGCACAAGAGCCATACGCGGCCCGAGCTCACCAGTTTTCCCCACGGCGCGGCGACATGGCCTGATGGGGTGATCCGATGGGATTCGCGAAGCAGGTTGCGCTCGGCCTCATTGAGCTTGGAATTGTCCATCGGATCGTCGCGATACCACAGGAAAAATGCGAGCGCCCAGATCAGACCCAAGATTCCGAACAGGCCGAACGCATGCCGCCATCCGACCCAGGTAATCACCACGGCAGCCAGCGGCGGCGTAAAAGCGCCGCCCCAGCGCGCGCTTAACCACATCAGCCCCTGGGCACGATTGCGTTCGCGCTCGGGAAGCCAGATGGTGAACATCTTGGTGAGATTTGGGAAGCAGCCGGCTTCTCCGGCGCCGAAGAGAAACCGGGTGGTCACAAGTGACGCGAAATTCCACGCCCAGCCTGTCGCGGCGGTGAAGAACGACCACCACAAAACGATGCGGAAAATGACGCGCCGGGGGCCCATCCGGTCGCCCAGGAATCCGCCGGGAATCTCGAACAGCGAGTAGGCCAGCGCGAAGGCAGTCAGGACCCAGCCCTTTTGGATCGAGTCCAGGTCGAGGTCTTTTCCGATATACGGCAGGGCGAAGGAAATCGCTACGCGGTCGATATAGGTGATCACCGCCAGGGTGACGGTGAACACCAGCACCCAGTAGCGGACCCGCGTGGGCCGCATGATCGCAGGCGCAGACACAGGCTCGATCTTCTCACGTTGTGATACGATTTGGCGAAATGAGCCTTCGCCTTATCGCTTTGATGGCTGCTGTGGCGATTTTACTTCCAGCGCAACCCAGAACACTCGAGATCTACTGGATTGACGTGGAAGGCGGTGCGTCCACGTTGATCGTCGCACCATCTGGAGAATCGCTGCTGGTGGATACTGGGTTTCCTGGCAACGACGACCGCGATGCGAAGCGGATTGCGGCGACGGCGGCGGCCGCGGGACTGACCAGGATCGACAATCTGGTGATCACCCATTTTCACGTCGACCACGTGGGCGGCCTGGCGGCGCTTTCGAAGATGATTCCGATCCGCAAAATCTACGATCACGGGGAGTCGATTGAAAAATCGCAAGAGAAAGGTGCGACGCTATGGCAGGGCTATCTGGCCGCCGCCGGGAACAGGCGCACCGTAGTGAAATCCGGCGACAAGATCCCGCTTGCCGGCGTGGAAGTCGTGGTCGTAAGCGCGAATGGTGACGTGCTCCCCAACGCGATGAAGCGGGGCTTCGTCAACAAGTTGTGCGATGGCGCGGAACGCAAGCCCACGGACAACACCGAGAACTCAAGGAGCACGGGCTTCCTGCTGACCTACGGAAAGTTCACCTTCCTTGATGTCGGCGATCTTACCTGGGATCGCGAGATGATGCTCGGCTGCCCGGTGAACAAAATCGGCGAGGTAACGCTGATGCAGGCTACGCATCACGGCTTTTCGAACGGCCAGTCCGGCGCGCCGGCACTGATCTGGTCACTGAAGCCGCAGGTGGTGGTGGTGAATAACGGCTCGCGCAAGGGCTTTAGCAACGGCGCTTACGAGACGATTGCGAAAATTCCGGGGATCGAGGGAATCTGGCAGGGCCACAAGGGCGCGATGAACGACGCGGACCACAATACGGCCGAAGACATGATCGCCAACCTGGACGAGGGCGCGGCCGACAAGGGCAACTGGATCAAAGCGTCGGTTTCGAAGGACGGAAGGTTTACGGTCACTAACAACCGGAACAAGTTCAGTAAGACGTATACTGCCCGTTAGTGTCTCAGTCTAAACTTCGTTCTACTCATTGGTTCGGTCTTCAGGATCGTGATGGATTCATCCACCGTTCCTGGATGAAGAACCAGGGCTTTCCGCCCGATCTCTTTGATGGCAGGCCCGTCATTGGGATCTGCAACACCTTCTCCGAGCTGACTCCGTGCAACGCGCACTTGCGGCAGGTGGCGGATCGGGTGAAGCGCGGCGTGTATGAAGCCGGCGGATTCCCGCTGGAATTCCCGGTGATGTCGCTGGGCGAAACCAACATTCGCCCCACGGCGATGCTGTTCCGCAACCTGGCCAGCATGGACGTGGAAGAATCGATTCGCGGCAATCCGATTGATGGCGTCGTGTTGCTGTGCGGCTGCGACAAAACCACTCCGTCACTCTTGATGGGCGCAGCGAGCTGCGATGTGCCGGCGATCGTCGTCTCGGGCGGCCCAATGCTGAACGGTAATTTTCACGGCCAGCCGATCGGTTCGGGCACCGGTGTCTGGCAGATGAGCGAGGACGTGCGTGCGGGCAAAATGAAGCTTGCCGATTTCTTCGAGGCCGAGGCCTGCATGTCGCGGTCGGCGGGCCACTGCATGACCATGGGGACTGCATCCACGATGGCCAGCATGGTGGAAGCGCTCGGAATGGGGTTGCCGCACAATGCGGCGATACCGGCAGTCGATTCCAGGCGCTACGTATTGGCTCAGCAGGCCGGGCGGCGGATTGTCGCCATGGTGCAGGAGGATCTGCGGATTTCCCGCATCCTCACGCGCCAGGCGTTCGAGAACGCGATCCGGGTGAACGCTGCCATCGGCGGGTCCAGCAACTTCGTGCTGCATATGCTGGCGATAGCGGGGCGAGTAGGAGTGCCGCTGACGCTCGACGACTTCGACCGCGTGGGGCACGATCTTCCGCTGCTGGTAGATATCCAGCCGTCGGGGAAATTCCTAATGGAGGATTTCTACTATGCGGGCGGCGTTCCAGCGGTGGTGCGCGAATTGGCGGACGTGATCCACCGCGACGCGCTCACCGTGAACGGCAAGACCATGGGCGAAAATACCGCCGATGCACCGTGCTGGAATCGCGAGGTGATTCATGAACGCGCGAAACCGATCCGGGAGCGTGCCGGGCTGGCCATCGTACGCGGAAATCTGGCGCCCAATGGAGCGGTGATCAAGCCGTCGGCGGCTACGCCGAGCCTGCTCAAACATCGCGGCCGCGCGGTGGTGTTCGAAAGCATCGAGGATTTCAAGGCGCGCATCGACCGGCCGGATCTGGAGATCGACGAAACGTCGGTGATGGTTCTGAAGGGTGCGGGGCCGAAAGGGTATCCGGGGATGCCCGAGGTCGGGAACATGCCGCTGCCGCCCAAGCTGCTCGCCCGCGGGATCACCGACCTGGTGCGGATCTCAGATGCGCGTATGAGCGGCACGGCCTACGGAACGGTGGTGCTGCATGTTTCGCCGGAGTCGGCTGCGGGCGGGACGCTGGCCGTGGTTCAGAACGGAGACGAGATCGAGCTCGATATCGACACGCGCAAGCTGGAACTGCGGGTTTCCGAAGACGTGCTCAATCGGAGAAAAGCCGCCTGGAAGCCGGCGCCGGTCACATGGACAGGCGGCTATCAACGCCTCTATATCGATCACGTACAGCAAGCCGACCAGGGCGCGGATCTTGATTTTCTGGTCGGGTGCCGCGGCGCGGGGATTCCGCGCGAAAGTCACTAAGTCAGTACTTTGATAGGATGGCGCTGATGTCTGCCAAACTTCTTACAAGCGCAATTTTGCTCGCGGCTACACTGGCCGGTCAGAGTAAGACGTGCGACCGGGCGTGCCTGGAGCCTTTTGTCGATAAGTATCTGGATGCGATGGTCGCCCACGATCCCGCCAAGGCTCCTTTCGCTAAGAGCGTCCGGTTTACCGAGAACGGCCAGCGCCTGGAGCTGGGCGACGGCCTGTGGAATACCATGACCGGCAAGGGTACGTTCCGCCTGTTCGTCACCGATGTCGAGGCGCAGCAAGTGGCCTTCCTCGGCAGCATCACGGAGGCGAACGTCGGCGCCGTGATCGGTCTGCGCCTGAAGATCCGCGACGAGAAGATCACCGAAGCCGAACAGTTTATTCAGCGCAGTCCGAACTCGGCCGCGGGTTTCGAGCGGATCGGCTATAAGTGGACGGACGTCGTCCCGCCCGCCGAGCGGATGCCGCGCGACGAACTGGTGAAAACCGCCAATATGTATTTTTCCGGTATGCAGAAGAACGACGGTAAGGGCGACTATCCCTTCGCCGACGATTGCAACCGCATCGAGAACGGCGGGCTGACGACAAATCAGCCTGTCGCACAGGGCAAGCAACGGCCGGATCCCAAAACTGCCACGGGTTATTCCGGCAACTGGAGTTGCATGGAGCAGTTCAAGAGTGGACTGCTGCACTTCGTCACGCGCATTCGCGACCGGCGGTATGTAGCCGTCGATCCGGAGCGCGGCCTGGTGTTCGCTTTTGGCTTCTTCGATCATTCCGCCGGCGACACGCGCAACTTCGAGACGCCGGATGGCCGCCAGGTGTCCGCCGGTCCGCAGCAGCCCTGGACGTGGCAAATCGTGGAACTGTTCCAGATCCAGAAGGGCAAGCTCCATCAGATCCAGGCCATCATGGAGCGTTCTCCTTATGGAATGAACGCCGGCTGGAGCTCGTGGGAAGACGGATTGAGCAGCCGCGGACGCGACGTCGCCAAACAATAACTTTATGACTTCCATACTTCTTGCTGTGACCCTGCTTGGTTTTCAAGCGCCACCAGCGCCCGCGATCGATAATCAGCGCGTACAGGTCCGGGAGGTTGATCCGGAAATGGTCGTGTCTCCGTACGATTCGGTGTGGGTGTCCCGCACGGGCGAAGCTAGTTTCTTGCCGAAAGGCGTAAAACTGAAGGCGGATGGCAAGGGCATCCTGATCGGTCTCAAGGATTTCAAAGTGGAGCCGCTTCCTGACAGGTCCGGCTATCCGCTGGCGTTTCCGCGGCCGGGCAGCAAGAAGCTTTTCGAGAACGCCCGCGTCATTATTTGGGACTACACCTGGACAACCGGAATCGCGACTCCGATGCACTTCCACGATAAAGATGTGGTGGTGTTCTATCTCGAAGACGGAGACTTGCAGTCTACCACGCCCAAGGGTGAGAAAACCGTGAATCCGTACAAGCGATTCATGATTCGATTTAACCTGCGGGATCGGATCCACACCGAGACTCTCATCCGGGGTAAGCAGCGCGCCATCATCACGGAGCTGAAATAGCATGAGGATGGCCGCTGCTATCGCATTCCTCTTTCAGTTGACCGGCTGGGCCCAGACCTCTTGCGACCGTGCGTGCCTGGAAAGCTTTGTCGATCAATATATGGATGCGCTGATCGCGCATAATCCCAAGAAACTGCCGATGACGGCGCGGGTAAAAAACACCGAAGACGCCGTGCGCCTGGAGCCCGGCGACGGTTTCTGGCGAACCGCGCTCTCAAAAGGCTCCTACCGGCTTTTCGTGACCGACACCGACAGCGGGCAGGTCGCGTTCATGGGGACCATGCGGGAAGTGAATGCGCCTATGCCGAATCCGGTGATCATCGCGATCCGATTGAAGATCGAGAACCGGCAGGTTTCTGAGATCGAGAACATGGTGGTGCGTGACGCGCTGGCCGCAACGAATCTGGAAAAGTGGGGTGCGCCTAATTCGGTTTTCTCGGAGGCGATTCCCGCGACCCAGCGGGCTTCACGTGCCGAACTGGTGCGGATCGGCAACCTCTATTTATCGGCTCTCGAGAAGAACGACGGGAAGTTAGAGCCTCCCTTCGCACCTGGCTGCGAGCGTATTCAAAACGGCGTTCAGACGACCAATAATCCGGATGCTGTCGCGCAGTCTACGCCGCCTCCGGCTCCCGCACGCGGAGGGCCCGGGAAACAGCCGCCGCCAGCTCCGCCCAAGTCGCAAGGTTTGCAGATCAACATTGGGGCGATGGGATGCGCGGAGCAGTTCAAGCTCGGCTACTTCAATTTTGTCCGGCGTGTCCGCGACCGCCGTTTTGTGGCGGTGGACCGCGAGCGCGGACTGGCTATGGTGATCGCCGAACTCGATCAACCCGCGGGGAAGTATGCGACCTTCAAGCTGGCCGATGGCCGGGAAATTACGACCGGGCCGACTCGCCCGACGACCCTCGAAGTTTTCGAGGTTTACAAGATCGAAGGCGGCAAGATCCGCCGGGCGGAAGAAACACAGATCACGGTTCCGTACGGCATGCTGTCAGGCTGGTCGAGTTACGAAGACGGTATGTCCAGCAAAGCGAGGTAGCGATCATCATGGCTCTACATCCGCAGGCTAAGGCGTTTCTGGACATGCTCGCAGCATCCGGTGCGCCGCCCCTCGAGCAGCTTCCGCTCTCTGAGGCTCGCGCGGTCATACCAGAAAGGATCAATGCCGGTTTCCCGGAAGAGCCGGTCGCGGAGGTGCAGAATCGTACGGTTCCCGGTCCGGTCGGGCCGATTCCCGTGCGTGTGTACCGGCCCGCGAAGAACGAAACGCTGCCGGTACTGATTTTCTTTCACGGCGGCGGATTCGTGATCGGCAATCTGGATACGCACGACCGGCTGTGCCGCGCTTTGGCGAACGCCTCGGGCTGCGCCGTTATTTCGGTGTACTACCGGCTCGCACCGGAAAACAAGTATCCGGCCGCGGTGGACGATGCGTATGCGGTCACGAAGTATGTAGCTGAGCACGCCGCGGAGTTCGGCATCGATTCCAACAGGATCGCCGTGGGCGGCGACAGCGCGGGCGGCAATCTGGCGACGGTGGTTTGCCTTCTATCGCGCGATCGTGGGGGTCCGCGGCTGAAGTTTCAGCTGATGATTTATCCGCTTGTCGATCACTTCGACAACAGTCCTTCCATGCAGGAGTACGCAGAGGGCTATTTCCTGACACGCGCGGGGATGAACTGGTTCATGGAATCCTATCTGCCGTCGCGCGAAGCAGGACTCGAGCCGTCCGCGTCCCCTATTTACGCGAAGGATCTCCGGGAACTGCCTCCGGCGATGATCGTCACCGCGGAATGCGATCCGCTGCGCGATCAGGGTGAAGCCTACGCGCGCAAGCTCCAGGACGCCGGTGTACCGGTGGAACTGAAGCGGTACGACGGCATGATTCATGTGTTCATGCAGTTCGCCGCGGTTCTCGATACGGCCAAAGTCGCGAAGAAGGACATCGCGGCGGCTCTGCGCGAGGCACTCGGGGTTGCAGCTTCCGCCGGCGTTTCGCTGTGATAGACTCCCGACATGAAATATTGGCTGACATTCGGAATTCTTTCCGCCGCGGCGATCCTGATGGGCGCCGACGCGGCCACTTACATCGGTCACGATAAAGTCGCTGACGCATTGGCTAAGGGCGGTTCTCTTGCATCGACCAAGGCGTACACGGTCTCCGGCTCGCACCGCAGTGCGGCGGGTCAAGTGGAAGTGCACGAAAAAGAGACCGACATCCTTTACATAACCGACGGCGAAGCGACCTTAGTGACGGGCGGTACGATGGTCGGTGGAAAGATGAGCAAGGCTGGCCAATGGATGGGCAGCGACATTACCGGCGGCGAGATTCACCATTTGACCAAAGGCGACGTCGTCACCATTCCCGCGGGAATGCCGCATTGGTTCAAGGAAGTTCCCAAGTCGGTCAGCTATTTCGTGGTGAAAGTTCTGAAGGAGTAGTTTATGTTCCGAAAGATTTCTGCATTGCTTCTCGCGCTGGCTTTTGTAGCTGCTTTCGCGCCCGCCGCTAACCTGGATTTCAACAATCCCACGGGCACGCAGGGCCTGATCATGATCGACAAGCTGGGCGGGTTCGTGCGGTTCTTCGATCCGGTGAGGTTGAAGGAACTGTCGAGCTTCGCGATCCCTGAGGGGCCGCCCCACGAACTGGCCATCTCTCCCGATCACAAGACCGCCTACATTCCGATCTATGGCGACGGCGTGTATGGAAGGAATCCGCATCCCGGGCATGTGATCGCGATCGTCGACCTGGCGTCCAGGAAGATGACGGGCACCATCGACGTTTCTCCCTATGTTGCTCCGCACGGGTTGCAAGTGGATGCCAAGGGCACTCTGTACGCCACTTGCGACCTGAGCCGCAAGTTCCTGGTGATCGATCCGAAGACCCGGACGATCACGGCGGCCATTGACACGGAAGGAACCGGCCACTGGATCGCGGTGCTTCCGGACGGTAGTAAAGCCTACGTTGCGAACAAGAATGACCGGCCGTTTGTCAGCGTGATCGATATCCAGGCTCGCAAGATGATCGGCAAGGTCGACATGCCGAACGGCACACAGGGCATCACCGTTTCGCCGGACGGGAAACGCGTGCTGGCGGTGGATTACAAGGATCCCAAGTTCATGGTGATCGACACGGCCACGGACAAGATCGTGGATACGGTGGCGGTGGAGCAGAACCGGACTGGCCCGTTCCGCGTGAAGTATTCTCCGGACGGGTTGAAACTGGTGACCTGCGACAGTCAGGCGGGCCTCGCGAATATCATCAACACCGCCGATCTGCACGGCAAGCAGACGGTTCTCACCGTGGGAAAAACTCCTTTCGGGATCGCGTTCAGCGCGGATTCGAAGACGGCTCTGGTCTCCAATCACGGCGACGGGACGATTTCGGTGATCGACCTGCCGAGCGGCAAGGTTGTGAATACGTTCAAGGCCGGGACGGGAATCGAGACGCTGGCGTATTACTAGGCGCTCTTTGCGCCACTGCGCAAATTACGTTGTTGCGAAGCGGCAGGTCGGCGCTGTATTTCTTGCACACTGACCCCCGGAGATTCGGCGTGGACGATCACCAAGCCCGAATCGGTCACGGTGTGACCTTCGCGCCGGTTGGTCTCAGGATCCAGGCCGATGACGGCGTGTTCGGGAATCCTCAGGCTGTGATCGACGATGCAGTTCCGGATGCGGCTATGCGCGCCCACTTGGACGCCGGAGAACAGCAGACAGTTCTCGACGGTAGCATGACAATCTACGCGCACGTCGGGCGAGAGAACGCTCCGCGTTACGCGGCCGCCGGAGATGATGCACCCCAGGGAGACCAGGGAATCCAGCGCCAATCCCATGCACTGGCCCTCCGAGGCGAAAACAAATTTCGCGGGTGGCAGAGGCGGCATCCAGGTACGGAGTGGCCAGTCCTGGTCGTAAAGATTAAACGCCGGGGTGACGGCGACCAGATCCATATTGGCTTCAAAGTAGGCTTCCAGAGTACCTACGTCGCGCCAGTAATTGTCTTTCTTGTTCTCGTCCTTGTTCTTGTCCACGAAGTCGTAGGCCACCACGCGATGCCGGCCCATTAACTTCGGCAGCACGTCGCGTCCGAAATCATGGGAAGAACTCTGGTCTTCGGCGTCTTGCTTGAGCGCTTCGAGAAGCACCGGCGTCGAAAACACGTACACACCCATGGATGCGCTGCATGCGTCCTGGCGAAAGCGCGAACGGGCAGCGCGCTGCGGAGGCGGCTTCTCTTCGAAGCCGTGAATCGCGTAATCTCCATCCATGCTCACGATTCCAAATCTGGGAGAGTCGGAGGGGTTGATCTGCGTGGTGGCGACGGTCACATCCGCGTTGCGCTCGACATGCCAGTTGAGCATATGGGCGTAATTCATCTTGTACACGTGGTCGGCGGAAAGGACCAGGACGTAAGGCAGATGCTCGTCGATGATGCTCTGTATGTTCTGGTAGACCGCGTCGGCGGTGCCCAGATACCAGGTTTCACTCAGGCGTTGCGTCGGCGGTACGGCTTCTATGAACTGTCCCAGCTCGGGAGAAAGAATATTCCACGCTTGGCGGATGTGACGATTCAAGCTCAGCGCTTTGTACTGAGTCAGGACGTAGATCTTGCTAAGTCCGGAGTTCAGGCAGTTGGAGAGGGTCAGATCAATCAGGCGGTAGATACCGCCGAACGGCATCATCGGCTTGGGCTGATCGCGAGTGAGCGGAGCTAGACGCTCGCCGGCCCCCCCGGCTAGCAGAATGGTGAGAATGCCTTCCACGGGTCTCTTTCCCCGGATGTTGCCGTCCGGTTAACGCCGCTAGGTCCTGGAATGCGCCAGGATTTCCTGTTCGGCGCGAAGCCAATCTTCTTCGGCTGAACCGCCGTTCCCACGCCTGGCCTCCCAAAGGGCATAGGCCAGCCGGGCGATCTGTTCTTCGGTGGTCACTTCCGCGACGGGAGTGATTTTGTCGGAAGCCGCTGTCGCTGGAACAGATTGGTGGATCTTAGGTTGAACTGCTCGGCGACGGCTCGCTCGCGGTAATGCGCTTCCGTTTTTGGGACTTGACCTCACGCGCTGTTTCCCTCCCTGGACCAAACTTGGGTTGGTTTTAGCGCCCTACTTCGTAGAGGGCAAACTTAGAGGGCATATGCCTCTCTGCTGCAATTGTGACCCGATCAAGAGGCCGGTGTCAAGAAAAGAATGTTCAGCTTTCGTCCCCCGTCGCTGCTGCCGTCTTGGCTCGGAACTGAACACCCTCCTCGCGAAACCGGCGATATATCCGTTTGCGAAGCTCGTGTTGCACCAGGAACTGATCCGCGAACTCGGCGACATGACAGTCCAATGTAAAGTCCATGGAAGTCTGGCCGAAACCGGGGATGAGTTTCGCGGATGGCGCGGGATTCTTCAGCAAGCCGGGAACTTGTCCGGCGGCTGCGGACGCTACTTCGCTCAGCAGCCGCTCCACCTGGCTCGGATCCGAATTATAAGTAACCGGAACGGCGATCCCGATGCCGATGCTCCGCTGCGGAAGACTGTAATTCGTCACGATACTCTGGGCCAATTTGCTGTTGGGGATGAAAATCAGGTTACCGCCCAATTCCCGCAGCGTCATGCTCCGCCAGCCAATGTCCTGCACGTAGCCGCTTTGTCCAGCGTCGATTTTGACGAAATCGCCAATCCGGATCTGGCGGGCCACGCTTACATAAAAACCGGCAAATAGATTCGAGAGGGTATCCTGAAGGGCCAGCGCCACAGCCAGGCCGCCGACGCCAAGAGCTGCCAGGATGGCCCGGATGTCGACTTCAAATACTTGCTCGAGTAACGTCAGGATTCCCAGGATCCAGATGATGAGACTGGCCAGCACCTCGGTGAGGGTTGAAACCGGCAGAGCTCCTTCGAGTCGCGTCGAATAGGCCCGCACCATTCGTCCGCTTAACCGCGACAAAACCAGTGTCAGCGAGATAATCCATAGCGCCAGCAGCAGTTTGGCCGACCAGTGAGTGACGCTGCGCGGCAGGCTCGAGTATTCCGCTGCCAGATGGATCGCCAGAATCAGGATCCATAGCAGAAAAGGCCCGTGCAGCGACTCGATCAGCAGGTTGTCGATGCGGCTCTCCGTCGACCCGGTGGAGCGTCGCAGGCGGGCGTATACAATGCGGCGCAAGAGCCAGCCCAGAACGACGATCGCTGCGAAGAGCGCCACGGGCCACACCAGCTCTCGCCAGTTTTCGACCAGGAAGTTTGCGATATTCTTGATCATCCTTTAATGGGGATAATGGGGAACGCGTGTCTAGGAACGCGCGTCGGCCCCGAAACGTGCGTGATGCATGATCTCAGGTTACGATGAAAAGCACAGACCAGGAGGCAACGAATGATTCTCGTTCGAAACTGCTTTACGGCTAAGCCGGGAAATGCGGGGAAACTCGCCGGGATGCTGAAGGAAGCCGCCGCAGCCGGAGGAATTCCCAAGTTCCGCGTCCTCACCGATATGACCGGGGACTTCAATCGAGTCGTGCTCGAGTGGGAAGCGGAAAACTTGACCGAGCTCGAGACGCGGTTAAAAGATTACGCCACCAACTCGAAATTCCGTGAAAAGATGGTGGGCTACACGGACCTGTGGATCACGGGGTATCGCGAAATCCTCCAGGTTACTTAGAAGCCTGCCACGGCGGATTCTATAGCTGGCCCTTGCGCATCTGCCCGGCCATGTATTCCGAGGCGCGCATAGATAGCGCCAGGATGGTCATGGTTGGATTCTGGCTGCCGCCGGTGACAAAGCTGCTGCCGTCGACCACGAACAGGTTCTTGATATCCCAGCTCTGGTTCCACTTGTTGAGGACGCTGGTCTTGGGACTCTCGCCCATCCGGCATGTCCCCAGTTCATGAATGCTGTATCCCGGCGGGAACATCTGGTCATGGCGCCCGAGCACTTCCCATCTGCAAGCGTGGCACAACTCTTCCAGGGTCGCGATGGCGTCTTTGGCCATATTGAACTCGTTGCTGGTGTAGCGCGTCTGAATATGAAGCACGGGGATGCCCCAGGCATCGGTCACCCCTTTGTCGATTCGCACCTGGCTGTCGACGCGCGGCAAGACTTCTCCCATGACCGTGCAGCTGAAGCCGGCGCCGCGACAGCTCTCGACTGCTTTTTGCAGCGCTTCGCCATACAGCGGAAAATATTTCGCGTCGGGACTTCCGCCCGTGCTCCAGTCCAAAGCGTAGCCCCGAAGGAAGTTCTTTTCCTTGGCTTTAAGATTGCGGAAACGCGGCATGTATCCGCCGCCTCCAATAAAGCCATTGCTAAAACCGCTGGCGCTTTTGCCGTCGCGCGCTTCTGGAATCACGGCCTGCACGCTCTCGGTGATGTAAAACTGATCGTGCAGATAGCGCCCCAATGTCCCGCTCGAATTCGCGATGCCGGAATTCAACAGCAGCCTGGTACTCTCCAGGCAGGATGCCCCGACCACTACCACGCGCGCGCCGGCATGCATCTCGCGATGTGATTGCCGCTCGATAAACTTCGCTCCGTTCGCCAGGCCGGTGTTCTTGTCCACCGTGATCTCACGGACCACGGCATTTGGAACTATGGTCAGGTTACCGCTGGCCATCGCATCCGGCAGCAGCAGATTAAAGGAACTGGCAAACTGCCCGCGGCCCATGGACGTCCGCATTTTTGTATTGGGGATGCCGCGCTCCCGGGCCGCCGCGATAAAGCGTCTGTTAGCTTCGCTTTCGCCCGAAGTGTCTTCGATAAAGATACCGTCGGGAAGCTGCTGTATTCCATCACGCCGGCCTCGCACGCGAAAAATCGGCTCAACTTGATCGTAATAGGGAGCCAGATCGGCATAACTGATCGGCCAGTTGTCGCCGTAACCGTCATGGTCTTTGGCTCTGAATTCGTAGTCGCTAAAACGAAACGACATACGCGCCCAGAACAGCGATTTTCCGCCGATCATCCGAACCCGGACCCAGTTGTAGGGCTCCTTGGGATCGTGCGTGTAGGGAACCTGCACTTCATCCACCCATTGGTTGGCGTTGAACTCGGTGGCTTGAAACACGTGCGACAGCCTGCCCGGTTTGCCGAAGCCCCGGAACGGCAGCTCATAGGACGATTTGTTCACGCGCTGCCGCTCGAAATCGATGGCCGGGCCGGCGTCCAGCATCAGACACTTGATCCCCTTCTTCGTTAGCGTGTAGGCGGCCATGCCGCCGGAGGCGCCGGAGCCAATGATCAGGACGTCATATTTCGTTTCAGCCATGGCTGTTCATTTCAATGCGGGGTCCTCAGTCGATGGGCAGCCAGTACAAGCCCCCGCCGCCTCCGCGCGTTCGTCCGGCCACCGCCGCCAGGTTCCACGCGCGCGAGTTCAGGGTTGCGCGGCGGACGTCGTCTTTGGCCGCGCGGAGCAGCGCCGCGACGGGGTCCGAAGGCACATCGTGGGTCCAGGGTTCGCGCAACGGGGCCAGAAGCATGTCGGCCTGGCCGGCGTCCACGTCGGCGAAGAGCTTGCCGAATCGCTTCCTGGCCTGGCTGTTCAGTCCGTCCAATCCGTTGCGATACACCTGCTGACGATCGCCGGCGGATTCGCTCAGCAAGAAGTCCAGGAACTCGGGCGCCATGGCTTCCACGGATCCCGGCATTCCATCCGGCGCAAGGTTCGCCGGCATTAAAATGTCGCTCAACTTGCGCAGCGCCGCGAACTGTTGCGGATTGAAGAAATGCAGCACGGCTTGCGCCCCCTCATCCGATGACGCGTAATGCAGCGGCGCATTGGCCGGGGCGGCCGGCTGGTTAATTTGCGGAACTGCTTGCTGGGCGAGTAACGCGGGCGCGGCCGGAGAGGCGGCCAGCGCCTGGATGAAGCGTCGGCGTTTCATACGAAACGGATCATATCACCTTGCCGCTTGGAGAGCCGCTGCCACCGGCGGATCCTGCACGCGCGCGCTGAACCAATGCGGATAGAGAACCCCCGGCGCAGTGATCTCGTCGAGCTGTGCCAGTTCTTCCATAGAGAGCTGCACATCGGCAGCCGCCAAGTTGTCCTCCAGCTGGGCCATCTTGTTCGCGCCGATCAAAATGGACGTAACACCCTTCTTGCGGAGCAGCCACGCGAGCGCGATTTGCGCCGGCGACGCGTTGTGCGCCTTGGCGATGTCGCGAAGTCTGTCGACCACAGTGTGGCCTTTCTGCCGGTCGTAGGGAAGCATATCGAAGCCCGTGAGACGGCCGCCGTCGCCTTGCGGATTTTCACGTGTGTATTTACCTGTGAGGAAGCCACCGGCCAGCGGACTCCACACCATCATCCCTATACCGGCGTTTTCAAGAAACGGCACAATGTCATATTCCACGTCGCGGCCCATCAGCGAATAATACATTTCGGCCGCCCGAAAACGTGCATAATTGTGCTGCTTCTGAATCCCAACGGCCGTCGCCGCCATCCATGCGGGCCAGTTCGAAAATCCAACATAGCGGACCTTGCCTTGCCGGACCAGATTGTCCAAGGCGTCGACGGTTTCCTCGACCGGCGTATGCGGGTCGACGCGATGCACCAGGTAGACATCGATGTAATCCGTCCCCAGCCGCTTGAGACTCCCTTCGGCTGAAGCCAGGATGTGTTGCCGCGACAGACCCTGGTGCAACAGCGGCTCGCCGGAACGAAATCCGCACTTTGTGGACACCACCACGTCCTTACGGCGCGCGCCCAGAGCCTTGCCGAGCATTTCTTCAGACTGGCCGCCGGTGTAGCCATCCGCCGTGTTGAAGAAGTTAACGCCCGCGTCGAGCGTCTTGCCGATAATCTGGTCGGCAAGTTCCGGGCCGACTTTCGAGACGGCGGCGAATGGTCCTTTGCCTGTCCCGAAGGTCATGGCGCCAAAAGCCACCCGGGAAACGATTAATCCAGTGTCACCTAAACGCGAATATTGCATGTTCTCCAGTTTCTCAAACCATGTCATGGTTTGGCGGTGTCTGGCAACCTGGAAGAAAATGCGGGCTTAATTTCCGGGTAACGCGAACGTGTACAGCATGTCCCCCGCGCCGACCACCAGATATTGGCGGCCGTCCAGCTCGAACGTAATCGGGCCGTTGCCCACCGACGTGTGCAATCCCGCGTGCCACAGGATCTTGCCATTGGCAGAGTCCATGGCGAATACGTTACCGGTGGGATCGCCGCCGAACAGCAATCCGCCGGCGGTGCTCAACAGGCCCGAACGATTCCCGCCCTGATTCGGATAGCGATGGCTCCAGATCACCTTGCCCGTTTTGTAGTCGATCGCCTGCAGCTGGTTCTGCATCCAGATGGTTTGGTTGCGCCCACCGTATCCTTCGGGCGTCTTCGAAAGATCGGTCTTCCAATCCAAGCCGTACGATTCGGAGGCATGGGTATAGAACAGGCCCGTCAGCGGACTGAACGAGGGGGCAAACCAATTTGCCGCGCCGCCCTCCGTGGGCGATACCAACGTTCCATCGGGCTTGGCTTCCTTGTCGGGATTGGGAATGGGCCGTCCGTTCGCATCCAGACCCTTGGACCAATTCACGTCTTCCACAAAAGGCGCCGTCAGCAGATTCTTGCCGTTGGTCCGATCCAGCAACACGAAATAGCCATTCCGAGCCGCCTGCGCCAGCATCTTGCGCGGTTGTCCCTTGAACTCACCGTCGATCAGGACCGGCGTCTCAACATTGTCAAAGTCGTGAGTGTCGTGCGGCGACACCTGGTAATACCAAGCCAACTTCCCTGTATCCGGATTCAGCGCCACAATCGAGCATGTGTACAGATTGTTGCCCAACCGGCTCTGCGGTGCATACACCGGATTCGGATTGCCCGTGCCGAAATAATAAAGGTTAAGCTCCGGATCGTACGTTCCGGCGTGCCAGGTCATGCCGCCGCCATGCTCCATCGAAACTTTCGACGGCCAGGTCTCCGATCCGGGTTCACCGGGCCTGGGCGTCGTATTCCAGTGCCACTGTAGCGCTCCGGTCTCCGGATCGTACGATTCCAGGTAGCCCGGCAGATCCAGCGAATCGCCGCCCACTCCGGTGATGATATGGTTCTTGATCACCATGGGCGCGGGCCCGCAGAAATACTCCTGCTTCACGTCGGCGATCTGGTGATTCCAGCGCATCTTGCCCGTCTTGGCATCGAGCGAAACCAGATAGCAATCGGGTGTTTCGAAAAACAGCCAGTCGCCATACATACCGAAGCCGCGATTGCCGATGTGGAGGCCGCCCGTGGTTTGCCAGGTGTAGTGCCAGAGTTCGCGTCCACTGCGTGCATCCAACGCCCAGGCGTTATCGGGAGCCGCAAAATACAGAATGCCATTGACCTCAAGAGGCGTGGCTTTGATCTGGATCCCGCCTCCGCCGCCTCGACCTCCACCCGTCGTGAAGCGGCGCGTCCACGCCAAATTCAGCGTGCCCACGTTGGACTGGTTGATCTGCGTGAGCGGGCTGTACCGGCGACCCGTGTAATCGCCGTTATAAGTGGGCCACGCGTCGGTAGGAGGTTGAAGAAGCTTGGCTGGATCGAGCGGCTGCGCAGCTAGAACGCCCGCGAAAACACACGCGACAAAGAGTATCCATCTCATTTGAGTGTCACCAGGTAGGCCAGAACATCATGCATGTTCTTGTCGCTATATTGCCGGAGTAACTGCGCGTGCGCCGCCAGCGGATCCTGGATATCCACCTTGACCGCATCGCAAGAAAAGGAACGATAGTAACCCTCGGCATCGCGCAGTCCGACAGTAAAGTCGTCGATGAATTCGAGCGTGCCGGAAACAGCGGGTCCCGAGCGCGGCGTGACTGTTACAGTGGTCGGCTTCGGTGGTGCGCTGCCGCGTCCCCCGCGAGGGTACAGGAACCGCGTTTGCAATTGCGCCGGCTGAAACCGGCTTCCGAGTCCAGCGAGATCGCCTGTCGCCGAATGGCAAGTATTGCAGCGTCCCGCGCCGTTGAAATACGCTTCGCCAGCCTTGGGATCCCCGGTGAGCAGGTTCAGAATCGGATACGCATTGCGATTGATTGCGGCTTGCGTACGCTCCCGCAGGAACGCCGCCAGATCCTGGATCTGCGCATCGGTTAGATCGAACGCGGGCATCCCGTCCGCTGGACGTCCTTGGCGGATGAGAGGTCCGATCAAGCTGCCTTGCTCGTCATCAAGCACAATGACCGAGCGGACCAGATCCGGGCCGTCATCTTCGCCGCGGGCGTCCGCGCCATGGCACCCACCGCACTGAATTACGAATTGTTTCTGACCACGTTCGACTGCATCGGCGGGAGGAACCGGGCGGCTGATCAGTTGCCCGCTCGCTACAGACGAGTTCCAGCACAGAACCGCGAGTGCCAACGAGCGGCCGATTGTTACGCTAAAGCTTCTTTGCAGTACTCGAAGCATTTCTTGACCTCGGTGACTGAATCACTCGCGCCCTGATATTCGTACTCGATCAGCGCCCGCATCGGATACTTCTCTTTCTTGAGGAGCTGCAGGACCTGCTTGATCGGCGTATCGCCCTGGCCCCAAGGCATGTTCGGACCCTGATTGCGCTTGCGATCTTTCAGATGCAGGATCAGGATGTGCTCGTGCTGGGCTTTGATGTACTCCACGGGATCGTAGTTGGCCGCGACGAAGTGCCCGATATCCAGGTTGATGGCGAATTTCTTCGACATCGCCAGGGCCTGCGCGAACGCTTCCGGCTTGGCGAACTGATTCGGATCTTTCACGTCGGAGTGACCGTGCAACGCCACGATCATATTGTTTTTATCGGCGAAGGGCGCGACACGCTTGGCGGACGAAACGGTAGACGACGCCGTGATCACAGGAACACCGAGCGCCTTGGCCATGTCGAATCCGCGGTCGATCTCCTCATCCGTGAAACTGTCATTGAAACTGAGGTTGAACGCGCAGAGATTGATTCCGGCGTCGTCGAATTTCTTCCGAACGGCTCGGATCTCGTCGAGCGGCACCGTCAATCGCCACTTGCGCAAATCGTCGCGTGAGGCTCCTTTAGGCTCAATGTGCGGCGAAAACAGCTCACATTCGCCTAGTCCGATCTCCACCATGGCCTGGATCACGCCGTCCAGCGGCTTTTCGCGGAAACTGTAGCTCTGCGCCCCGATCAGGACGCCTCCGATGGTCGAATTGATCTTCGGTCTGGCCAGTAAGCTGGATGCAGGCAAGGCGGCCAAGGCGATCTTGACGAACTCGCGGCGCAAGATCATAGAGGATCTCCTAACAGGCAAATTGTACACCGGACAGAGGCGCTAATCCGTTCCGAAGGCTAGCAGCACGTTCCCCAGCGTGCCGTTCTGGCGCGAGTAGCCGGAGTTGACGTAGACCATCCCGTTCACCACCACCGCCCCCGGTCCGTCGATCGATCCGCCGTGCCCTTTTACACCGTTGACGGTGGAATACTCGCGGGCCGTGTCGAAATCCCAAAGGATGGTTCCGTCTTCGGAAGAATAAGCGCGCATATGCCCGTCGACCGAACCCGAAAAAACAATTCCAGGTATGGCCGTCACTGCGGCGGGTTGCGCGGGACTGCATCCGGCCCTCTCAGCGGGGCAAGTATGCTCCGGCTCCGCGTTCCACATCTTGGCGCCGTCAATGATTCGGATCGCGAACAGACCGCCGCCCACATTTGGATCTAAGTTGGACGTTCGCAAATCCGCCGGGTCACTGCTCTGCACCCGCGCGCGTGACAGATCGGATACGGCCGCGTAAACATTTTGGCCGTCCGCCGCCATGCCCCACTGCACTCCTCCATTGGCACTCCCCTTGCCGACGCGCATCTGCCACAGGATTTCGCCTTTGCGCGCGGGATCCAGCGCGTAGACTACTCCCGATTTCTGCCCGGCCAGCAGCAAGTCACGATTTACGTAGTGGACCAGAATCGCTGAAGAGCCGAAATCAAAATCCGGTCCGCACTGAATGCCTTGATTCGAGCATCCCCCGCTGAAAATGTCGCCCATCGTGAGTTGACGCGCCCAGGCGATCTTGCCCGTCTTCAAATCCAGCGCCAGGACAGCATCGCTCATCGCGGTGGCCGGTGGCGAATAATTGTCGCCCGTGGTGACATACAGCAGGCCGCGCGCGACATCGATCGTCGGCGCCGACCATACCGGCGCGCCGGAAGGTCCCCATAGCTTGCCGTTCTGCCTGGGAACATCCACCGTGTACGTTCGCCACACCAGCGCGCCGTCCCGGACGCGCAGCGCGGCCACGTTACCGCGAAATGTGCAGCACGCATAATCGGCGCTGATGGCCCGATTTTCTTCCCACGAAGCTACCGGCACGAACACCGTTCCTTCGTGCTCCACCGGCGACCCGGTCAGCCTCGCAGCATCGTGGTCGTCGACCTTTTTCTTCCATAATTCCTTCCCGCTGATCGCGTCCAGCGAATAGAACCATCCGAGTTGGTCGCCGAATAGCAGGGAGTAGGTTTTGCCGTTGCGAACGGCCAGGATCGACGAGCGCACCGGCCCCTTCGCGTCGTAGGTCCAGCGGATGCATCCGGTCTTGGCGTCCAGCGCGTGAATCACACCACCCGCACTGCCGGTAAACAGATTGCCGTCGACGATGGTCGGCTGGGAGAACGCGGTGGTGTCGCCATCATAGGCGAAAGCCCACTTCAGCTTCAGATGCTGCACACCGTCGAGCGTCAGGCCGGCATCCTGAGCATCCTGGAAGCGCGTGTTGCCGGGCGCAGGGCTCCAGCCATTCCATTGCGGCTGTCTGGTTTCCTTCTTGCCCGCGGACTTGGCCGCGGAGTCTGTTGCAAAATGCACGGCGCGATCGGCGCAGTAGGCCGCAGGCGGCGCCGCGGTCGGGGCATCGTGGGTCCCCAGGTAAGACGCCACGGCTTCCCGCTCAGGGATGGACATGGTGTACGCCACGTTCCCCATCACGCCCCAGTTGAGAGTGCGCAGGATGCGCGCGGCAGGCATCCGATGCAGAGCCTCCACGCGCGGGATGCGAGGATTATCCGCGTCATGGCAGCCGGCGCAGCGTTGCTTGAAAACTTCTTCGCCCGACGGCGCGGCAGCATAAAGCTGGGCACCAATCGCCGCTGCCAACAAATATACTCGGATCATGTGTCGATTTCTATTTATCGTAGCAGCCGGAATCGGACTGGTTCACGCCCAAGCGCCGTTAACACAGCCAGCCGCCCGCTGCGCCGGCTCGCGCGATCTTCGCCTCACCAACGGCAAGATCATGACCTTGGACCCGCAGAGCACCGTGGTATCCGAAGTCATCATTCAGGAAGGTCGATTCACCGCCGTCGGCCGTAACGGCGATACTCGCACCGGCCCGTGCACTCGGACTATCAATCTGCGCGGTAAAACTGTCACACCTGGACTGATCGATAACCACAATCACATTGTGCTGCTGGGGATCCGTCCGGGCCATGACACGCGCCTGGAAGCCGCTGCTTCAATTAAGGATGTCCAGGCCGCCATCGCGGCACGCGCCAAGTCAGTGCCTCCCGGAGAGTTCATCACCGCCATGGGCGGATGGAACGTGGCCCAGTTTGCTGAAAAACGCCTCCCGACGTCGGCCGAACTGGATGCCGCCGATTCAAATCACCCGGTGATCGTCTATCAGGCGTTTACCGGCCCTGCGGCCGTCAATACGCGCGCCAAAGCGTTTTTCACCAGTAAAGGCGTCGCTGTGAACGATACCGGAACCATCGCGGCCAATGCGCCTTCCGTCGCCGCGCTCAATGCTTTGCGCTCGATCCAGACTTTTGCGGATAAGCTGCGTGGAACCGCGGATGCCATGGCCTACGCCGCGAGTTTTGGGCTGACCACCAACGTGGACATGGGAGCGTTTCTTCCTCCCGGCTTGGCCGACATTCAGGATTCGTTCACCTTCGACGGCCTGGCGACCGCCGACCCGTTCCGCATGTACGACGCGTTTCAAACCCTGCACCGGGAAAACAAGATGACCACGCGCCTGCGCATCTTCTTTCTCAGCATGGACACGCGCCCCGACGTTCCCATGCTGAAGCAGCGTATGTACAACATCTTCCCGGGCCTCGGCGACGACATGCTAAAAGTTTCCGGAATTGGCGAGTTCGCATCGCAATGGCCGTTGTTCGGGCCTGCCACCATGCCTGCCAACTATGAAACCGCGCTGCAGTTGATCGCCAAGGAAGGCTGGGCGTTCCAACAGCACAGCCTTTCCCCCGCCGAGGACCAGATCACCGCCTCGACGTTTGAAAAGGTGAACGCCGTTACGCCTATCAAGGATCTGCACTGGTCCATCGCGCACGCGCCGCGCATCGATCAAGCTACAGTCAACCGCTTGAAGGCGATGGGCGCGGCCATCGCGGTCCATCCGTTCGGGTATCTGGCGGGCGCTCCGGGAGCCGGGCCGCCGTTGCGCATGATCCTCGATAGCGGCATTCACGCCGGCGCGGGATCGGACTCCGCGCAGATCTCGACCCTGGATCCGTGGCTCATGATCTACTACATGGTCACGGGCAAAAACGCCTCCGGTGTGCTGATCAACGATAAACAGCAGGTCACACGCGCTGAAGCGCTGCGGCTGTATACCGCCGACAATGGCTGGTTCCTGCACGAGGAAAATCAGCTCGGCTCAATTGAAGTCGGCAAGCTGGGCGACCTGGTCGCTCTGAGCGACGATTATTTCGATCCGGCGAAAGTTCCCGACGAAGCCATCAAAAAGCTGAAATCGGTGCTTACCGTCGTCGACGGCAAAGTCGTCTACGACGACCTGAAGTAGTTACGCGAATGTGATGACGGCGCCCAGAACAGTCCGATCCCCCACGGCCTGTATCGCTTCGCGGGTCCGTTCAATCGGATAGGTCCTCGTGACCATGGACTTCATGTCGATCACGCCCTTTTCGATGAGCTTCACGTAGCGCGGAATGTCGCGCAGCATATTCAGACCACCCTGCTGACCGGAGTAGAAGGTCCGTCCGCGGTTGGAAAAATTCGCGGCGTTGAAGCTTACGTTGCCGCGCCAGGCCACGCCCAGCATCACGATATGGCCGCCCGCGCGGGTGAAGTCGAAGCACTGCTGCAGCGGAAGAATAGCCGTGGGATCGGGCCCTACTTCCATCTTGGGCGGGAACCAATCGCTGCCCACGGCGTTGATGACGAAGTCGGCGCCATCGGGCACCGCCAGGAACCGCTCGCCGGAGATCCGCCCGCCTGCGAAGCGACGGTCGGTGCTGCCCTTGCACAGCTCATGAATCTTGGTGATCAGTCCGTTGCCTTCCGCGTTCGGATCCAGGGCTAACGTGCCGCCGACCTTCATGGCGATCTCCCGCCGTTCCCGGATCGGTTCGATCACGATCACCTGACCGGCGTTGGCGAGCCGCGCCGCTTGGATCGCACCCATGCCCACGGGTCCCGCGCCCTGTACCACCACGTTCCACCCCGGCTCGATCTGCACCAGGTCACGCCCCGCCGCCAGACCTGTGCCCACCGTATCGCCGAGCAGCGTCAGTTGCTCCGCCGGAAGATCCGTGAATACCGGGCAACAATATTCTTCGGGCACAACCATAATCTCGCTCAATCCGCCCAGCGATGCGCCCTCAAACACCTGCGTGCCGTCGGCCATTTCCGCCATGGGATGCGCCGGCGCAGTCGAAAGGAACTGGCACCAGTCCGCCCGTCCGTGCAGGCACTGGTAGCACACGCCGCATTGCGGGGTGCCGGGGACCACCACGCGGTCGCCGATCTGGACGCGCTTCACCAGCGGCCCGACGGCTTCCACCACGCCCATGCCGGAATGATTCGGAATGGACGCCTGCTGCACGGCGGTCGTCGCCAGGGCTCCGCCGACGATGGTGTAGCACACCGCCGAGGCTTGCGTACGAACCAGCACTTCACGCGGCTGGATCGCGAGCAGCTTGAGCTCCTCGACCGACGCGCCCGTTCCATGTCGGACAAACGCCTTGAAGCGGCGCCCCCTCTGCGCGCCGGTTAGCTGTGCCGGGGCCTGTCCGGTGACCGCCTGAGGGACAAATGCAACGCCTCCCGCGGCGGCCGCTTTCCTGAGCATTTTGCGACGCGAAAGAGCCATGGAAGTTGCCTCCTGGCGCAGGATATCACCTTATGCAATCTTGTCGATGAACTCGCCCGCTGGTATGGTCCACCCGAAGTAGGACTCGACATTGAACAGCGTCGCCTCCTGCATCGCGGGCGGACCCGCGGGCATCACCGCGTCGGTGATCAGGATCGGCCAGTAGTCCAGAACGAAGGCGTGCCGCAGCGTGGTTTCGACGCACACGTTCGTCGCAATGCCGGTGAAAAAGAGATACCGAATGCCGCGCGCTTTCAATTCGGCGTCGAGCGGTGTGTTAGCGAAGCCGCTATACCGGCTCTTCACCACTACCAGATCCACCGGCTGCGGTTTCAGCTCATCGACAATGGCGAAGTCCCAGGTCCCTTCCACCAGTAGCTTGCCTTTCAGTTCCGGGCGGCATGCCATGAGGCGCAGGGCCAGTTCCTTATGCCAATTCGGAGTGGACGGACCGCCGCTGTTGCTGAGGTCGGGCTTGAATCCCATCTGCAGATAGATCACGGGTACGCTCGCCCGCCGCGCCGCATCCAGCACTCTGGCAATGCTTTGAACGACAGCCGGCGCGCCCGCGACATCCACGCCTGCGATGTCCAGCATTCCGTTCGTGCTGACGAAAGCGTTTTGCATGTCCACCACCACCACAGCGGACTGGGCCAAGTCGATTTCGATGGGTTCGGGCTTCGCGTTCAGCTTCAACATGCGCTATTGATCATAGTGAACGTAGGACCACTTTAAGGCAAGTACCTAATTGCCCGGAATCACGTTTTGCCCTTATTCTGTGGCAGGGAGTTAGCCTTGCCTCGTCACTTTTTCGTATTCGGACTCTTGCTTGGGTTCGCCGGTGTCGCTCCTGCCCAAGCGCCAACCCTCGGCAATTGCACGGTCCTTCCCGTCGACAATATCTGGAACACCCCAGTCGACCAGTTGCCCGTTTCGCCCAATTCCTCGACGTACGTGAACACCATCGGCGCGACCACCGGCGTTCATGCCGATTTCGGCTCGGGGTTGTGGGATGGCGGGCCCATCGGGATTCCCTTCATCACGGTGCCTGGGACGCAAACCAGATATCCTGCAAGCTTCACTTATGCCGATGAGAGCGATCCCGGCCCCTACGCAGTGCCCCTGAACGCTCCCATCGAGGGCGGCAGCACCAGCAGCGGCGACCGGCACGCAATCTCCATCGACGTGGATCACTGCATCCTGTACGAGCTGTACGCCGCCTACCCTCAAGCGGCAAGCTGGCAGGCAGGCTCAGGTGCAATTTACAATCTCTTATCGAACAATCTCAGGGTGGCGTCCTGGACCTCGGCCGATGCGGCCGGCTTACCGATTTTCCCCGGTTTGGTCCGCTATGACGAAATTCTGGCGGGCGAGATCCGGCACGCTCTTCGCTTCACGGTCCCCCAAACACAGAAAGCCTACGTCTGGCCTGCGCGGCATTACGCATCCAGCCTCACGGGCGCGCAATATCCTCCCATGGGAGTCCGCTTCCGGTTGCGCCCGGATTTCGATATTTCCAGTTTTTCACCCGCCAACCAGATCATCCTGCGAGCGCTCAAGAAGTACGGGATGATGATCGCCGATAACGGCTCGCCCTGGTTTCTCTCGGGGGCCCCCGACGCCCGCTGGAACAACGACGAATTGCATGACCTGGGCCGAATCCACGGCTCGGACTTTCAAGTGGTGGACGTCTCGGGACTCATCATTTCGCCCGATTCCGGACAGGCGCGGCAAACAGCCGCAGTCACGGTGTCCGTTACGCCGGCAAGCGCGAGCGTAGAGGTTAGCAAGACTCAGGCCTTCAGCGCGACGGTGAGCAATTCCTCGAATCAGGCCGTGACGTGGACTGCCAGTGCAGGGACTATCAGTTCGACAGGCATATTCACCGCGCCGGCCAGTGTGCCCTCGCCCGCGACCGTAACTGTACAGGCCGCCACCGTCAGTCAGCCAGCAGTGATTGGTACAGCCCTGGTAACCGTGACGCCTCCGGCCGCCGCGGTCAGCGTCACCATCTCACCCACCAGCGCCATGGTGCGTATCAACAAAACCCAAAACTTTACCGCTACGGTGCAGAACACGTCCAATAAAACGGTAACGTGGAAAGTCAACGGAATTACCGGAGGCAACTCCACCCTGGGCATTATCAGCAGCCTGGGCACTTATAAGGCCCCGGGCGTTTTGCCGCCGGGCGGCACTGTCACCGTCAGTGCGGTTAGTGTTGCCGATCCCACTAAATCCGCCAGCGCATCAGTTGTGGTGCGCCGGCGTTAGGGGCCGTCCGGAGGCTTCCCGGTGCTCTCCAAAAAGTAACCGGTGGCTAATTCGCTCCCGGATCTTTTGCTGATTCTCCTCGGATCGTTGACGCCGGGCGGCGCATTGCGAAGTCACGGCCGCGATGAGTCCACGGAACAAGTCTGACTAGAACACGCTCGTCCTCAGTCGAAAATTTGCGGCCGAGCCATCCTCCGCCAGTAGGTTCACCAATACTGAATTCCTCGCCGTCATGACGGAACCTCAAGACCAAGCGCGAACCCGCCCGCGAGTAAAGTGGTTCTAAAATCACGTCCACGTCTTCCATCACGGTCACGTAGCCGATCTGTTCCCCGTCCTTCTCGCACCAATGGATCTGCGCCGGAATTTCTGAAGTTCCGTCTAACAGATACTGAACGATATAGGGGTTCGATATCGGCACCGCAACACTCTTCGATCTTCGGGGATGAGTGAGAGCAGCGACGAGGAGACTCTGCAACACTAATGCTACTGGCGGACGGGCAAACCGTCCAATAAAAAGAATCGATGTAGCCGACTCAGGTTATTGATTTGATGAAAAGTTCTCAATCTTGAGGACCGTGTATGATTGGGTCATGCTGCGGAAGATCCTGCTCATCCTTTTCATCCTTGCCACAGTCTTAAGCGCCCAGCCCAAGGGCGGCAAAGGCGGCGGAAATCAAGCTCAAACCATCAAAGAAGTAAAGCCCGGACTGTACCTGGTCACCGGGGCGGGCGGGAACTCCAGCGTCCGCGTCACCAGCAAGGGCATCATCCTGGTGGACGGGAAGCTTCCTGCCGCCGGGAATTTCGACAAGCTGATGGAGCTGATCAAGAGCGTGTCGGACCAGCCCATCAAGTACATGTTCCTGACACATCATCATCAGGACCACACCGGCAATGACGACAAGTTCCTGGCCCTGGGGATCCCCATCATCGCGCATGAGAACCTCAAGAGTAATCTGGTCACCTACGCCGCGAATCCCAAGCCGGCGCCGCCCAGCATTACTTACACGAAAAACTACAAGGTGAAACTCGGGGGCGTGACGGTGGAGGCATACCACTTCGGCCGCGCGCACACCAGCGGCGATACTGTGGTGTACTTCCCGGATCTCAAGGTGGTCGCCGTCAGTGACGTGCTGGGGGTTGGGACTCCGCCGGGAAGCCGCGCTCCGCTGGCCGATTATGCCGGCGGCGGGAGCCTGGTCGAATGGCCGTCGGTACTGGATAAGATTTTAAAGCTGGACTGGGACCTGGCGATTCCAGGCAATGACGATCCCCAGCCGAGGTCGTATGTGAAGGCGTATCGCGATAACATCGCCAAGTTTGTCGACCGGGCCGAAGCCGCGGTGAAGATGGGCGTGCCCAAGGACCAGCTAATGGCATCGATTAAGACCGACGATCTGCCCTTCAAAATCAACCTGCAGCCCGCCGCGCTGGACGGGTTTTACGCCGAGTTGTCAAAGACTAAGTAGCCTTACGGCAGCGCGAAGACATACACCGCGTTGTGTCCCGCCACTCGCTTTATCTCCGGCGCGTGCAACGGTATCAGGCCCGGACCTAGCGCGCCGTCACCGGTCAGAATGGCGATGTACTGTTTGCCGTTCACCGCATAGGTGATGGTGCTGACGGCGATACTTCCGCCGACAATCCCTTCCCACAGTTGCTTGCCGGTCTCAGCGTCAAAAGCGTGCAGACGGCGGTCCAGATCGCCCCAGAAGATTAAATTGCCGGCAGTAGCCAGCACGGCTCCGTTGGCAGGAGCACGCTGCTCACCGAAGCGCAGGATCTCGCCGGTCTCCATGTTGATCTTCCCGATCCCGTTCAGTTTTTGCGGATCCGCCCCCGCGCGCGCCACGCCCTTGCGCTGACCGCCTTCGATGTTGTCGAGGCACGCATCGATATAGGGAACGTACATCGAGTTAGTGAGCGGCGAGTACGCTGCCGGCCAATAGCTGCGGGTGTTGAAGAAGCAGATGACCTTCTCTTCGCCCTTTTTGCGGAAGATGAGGTCCTCGTTCAGGTAGGTCTTGCCGGTGTTGACGTCAATGTTCTTCAGCCAGAAATTCGGAGCGTCATACGGGAACGGGTTGGCCCATAAAAACTCACCCGTCAGCCGGTCCAGCAAAAAGATGCCGCCCGATTCGCCGGCCGCGAAGATCGTATCGCGCACTTCGCCGGGCTTGATCTTGGGATTGATCCACTTCACATATTTCGGATTCGGGTTCAGTTTGGTGTGGATCAGGGTACGCTCATTGGTCCAGTCCTCATCCCAGTCGTCGCCGGGAAGGTGCTGGAAATACCACAGAAGTTTGCCGGTCTTGGCGTCCAGAGCAACCGTCGAGTTGCTGTAGAGCGCCGAGGGGGACGACGTCGGAATTGCGAACGGATTGCCGTTGTGACGCGCAATCCTACTATTCGGCATGGGATTCGCGATGCCGTAATAGACGATGTCGCGGACGGGATCGTAGGCGCCGGGAGAACCCCAGGTCGAAGCCACTCGCTTTTCGTCCGGCTCGTCGGCCCAACTGTCGCCGCCCGGCTCGCCCGCCGCGGGCGTGGTGTAGAACTTCCACAGCTCTTTGCCAGTGCGGGCGTCGTGAGCCGAGATGTAGCAGCTGGACCGGGCCGAGCAGGTTCCGCCCGAAATTACCTTATCCCCCGCCATGATCGTGCCGGAAGAGTTGCCGCGCTTATCAACCTGGCTCTGCCAGCGCAGTTCTCCGGTGCGGGCGTCCAGGCCCACCACTTGGTTGTCGGGGGCCGTGTAAAAGACCAGGTCGTCGAAAATAGAGAACGTCTTGGAGCGCGAGTTATAAGTTCGGGCCGCGGCGCCTCCTCGTCCGCCACGGCCACCACCCGCCGGGCCCGCCGCCGGAGCCGCGGTTGCTGGTTGCGGACGTGTGTATTCCCACAGCAGGTCGCCGTTGGTCGCGTTCAAGGCCTCGACGCCGCCCGTGGCGGTCATGATGTACATCGTGCCGCCGCGAACCAAGGGAGTGCTTTCCACATTCCCCGGAGGTGTCCCGCGCGACCAAGCCAGGCGCAACTGACTCACATTCTGCCGTGTGATCTGGTTGAGGGGACTAAACCGCTGATCGTCGTAGGTCCGGCTGAAGCTCAGCCAATCATTCGGGCTGGGATTGGCCAATTCCGCGGCTGTCACCGGCTTGAAGTTCTGGACTTGCGCCCAAGCGGCTGGATTTGCGATTGCCCCAGCCAGGAATATGCTCGAGAGTAGCGTCCTGATCATGTCGCCCTCCTTAAAAGGTTCGCCGAGAGGGTAGTTTACCGCACTTGGCCGCCGGGGCGGGAAGATTGCTTAGTCCAGATCGGGTGAACGCCCAATAGACACGTTCAGGAATGGCCTGTAGACTGGGGCTGCCTGGTTTCCCAGGACCTATGCAACGCTGCAAACAATGCGAAACTACCTTGGCTAAGACCGACCTTGCATGCGTCAACTGCGGGGAGCTGGTCCATCCCGATAAGCCCAAGACGGGTTTCCGCACGCACTTTGGGAAACTGGTCACCGTCCTGTTCATTCTCTCGGCGGTGCTTAGCGTGGTGGCCCTGTTCACCAACTATGTGGGCTCATTCATCACCTGCCTGGCTGTGACCATTGTTCTTCTGATGGTCAAAAAGTCAGCCGACGAGATGTCCTCGTCGCAAGAATAAACCCGGTCACCCTCTCACTCAAAAAAGTACTTCTATTCAAAAGAGTACTTCTATATCAAGCAAGGCTTGATCGCGCCTCAGGAAGCGCTCGGCTCGGCCACGGGCTCCCCGCGGGTAGAAGAGGCCAGCAGGGAATTTCCCTGCTGCTTCAAGGCGTACATCCTGCGGTCCGCCTCGGCCAGGAGGACTTCGGCGTCCTCGCCATCCAGCGGATAAATGGCGGTGCCCACGCTCATCGAAATGCACTGCTCACTGCACACGTTCCAGCCGGCCACGTGTGCTACGCCCTGCAGCCGCTCCACATAGGACCAGCGCAGGTCCTCCCGCAAGCCCGGGACCACGATGACGAACTCGTCCCCGCCCATGCGCGCGACGTAGTCGGACTTGCGGCAGACATCCTGCAATCCTTTCGCCACCGCTTGCAGGACTTCGTTGCCTTTCAGATGGCCGAACCGGTCATTAACCTGCTTGAATCCGTTCAAGTCGCACACCAGCACTCCCACCGTGGTGCTATTCCGCTGAGCTTGTGAAAGCTCACGATGCAGGTGCAGTTCCAGCGACCGGGCATTCGGAACGCCGGTGAGGTGATCGGTCACCGCCAGCTTTTCCGTGTCGTGATACCGCAGAGCGCTTTCAACCGCCGGTGCCACCTGCTGGCTGACTGCTTCCAGAAGTCGCAGGTGATCGCGGTTAAAGGCGTGCCGGTCGGTATGATACAGCGTCAGGACCCCGACCATCCCTTTTGGTCCGTTCAGCGGCACGGCCAGCGCGGACTGCAGCTTGTACACCACCACGGAATCGTTTTTAAAGCCGAATTCCATGCATGGATCGCCGTTCAGGATGGAAGTGCCATGCTGAACCACGCGGCCGGATAGTCCTTTTTCGATAGGGAAGGCGTCGCGCCCGAACAGGCTGCTGCAGTCGCCCACGATCTCGATGGGCTCCAGTTTATTGCCGCGGCTGACGTACAGCGCCATCGTATCGTGCGCGACCATCTGCTTCACGGCAACCTGGATCGCGGAAGTCACCTCGCTGGCGCCCAGAGAATGGGTCAATGCGTTGGCCAGGGTCTGCAGCAGCTGGGTTTCCTGGCGGGCGGATACAATCGGGTCCAGGATCGAATTGGGGCCGCCCCGCGAGTCGGCATTGAGCGTGGCCGCCAGCTTCCCAAGTTCCTGGCCGGCTGTTTCGGGACCGTCGGCGGCGTGGTCCACCACTTCACCCCAGGCCATGCGTTCCAGATCCACATAGCGCCGCTGCAGAACGGAAACCACCAGCGGATCGAAACTCCTTCCTTCTTCCTTGGAGACCCGGGCCATCGCCATATCGATGGGGAGAGCCCCGCGGTAAGGCCGATCCGATGCCAGAGCATCCAGGCAATCCACGGCGGAAAGAATGCGGGCGCCAATGGGGATCTCTTCCGATTTGAGGCCCCGAGGATAACCCGTTCCGTCCCATTTTTCATGGTGTGTGGCGACGATTTGCAGAACCGGTTCGGGGAAGTTCATGCGCTGGAGCATCTCCGCGCCGCTCATGGGATGGGTCTTCATCTTTACCCATTCTTCCGGCGACAAGGCTCCGGGCTTGAGCAGAATGTGGTCGGGAATTCCCAGTTTGCCGATGTCATGCAGCAGGGCGGCTACGTTCAAATGTTCCAGTTGCTCCTCGCTGAGCTTCAGTTCCTTTCCCACGGCGCGGACATAGAATTGGACGCGGCGAAGGTGCATGTGCGTGGTGTGATCCCGGCCATCGATGGCGACTGCCAAAGTCTCCAGGGTTCTCTGATGCAGCGCGGCCAGTTTCTCGAGGCTGCGCTTTTGCAGCTCGGCCAGCTCTTCGCGATGCTTCTCTTTGGAATCGAACCAAGCCCGAAGAGCGGCGTCCAGGGCGAATAAGATCGGCAAGGTCACCAAGCCGGCATTTATCCCGTTCATGGTGGCCGCGCTGCGAACCAGAGACGCCAGGTATGCCAGCCCTACAAACCAGGGCAGCAAGGGGCGAAATTCTTCTCGCAGCATCTGGACGAAGGAAAAAGGACCTTCCTTTTGCAATTCCCGCGTCAAATTCAAGTTCAACAGCAGGATCAGCGAACTGGCAACCAGCGGCGCCGGAAACAGTGCGTTGTACTTCAGGGCCACCAAGGAGTAGTGCATCATCTTGGCCGCGGCGACACCTATACCCCCGCTCGCCATCGCCAGGGCTACCGTCGAGAACCGCGGCCGGGTACGCCCGCTCTCCCGAACCTTTCCCAGCAGGGAAATTACGCTGGCGATGAAGATCAGCTCTGGAAGTCCCAGGTCTTCGATAGCCAGCAACATCACCAGGAAGCTCACGGGAATCGCGTTGCGATGGGTACTGCGCAATCCCAGCGCAGCAATCACGCCGCACAACAGGTAATACAAGAAATCGTAGTTCGGGTTGACGGTGGCCCGCGCCAGGCTGACCGCGCACACCACCCCGCCCGCCAGGCAATAAACTGCGATCAACACGGACCGGTGGTTTTGAGAAGGTTTCACTTGAGATCCGATGGGTGCAAGTAGTACTCCATTAGGAGCCACCGGCAAAGGTCAGCGAAACTTCTCTGAACGTAAGCAGATAGCGGTTCCGCGAATACCTGCCAAGAGAGACCAACAGAATTGTGCGCCACTAAGTCGCGCTGAAATCGGCCAGAATGTCCCATCCAGCGTTGGCGAGTCTGCGGGAAGGTGCGATACATTGGTCGAGAACTGAATCGACATGCTGGCGGCGAAACTTCACGTACTAAGCAGGATCACGGAGTCCGGCTTAGTAGGAATCGTTAGGACTGAGAATTCGAGCCATGCCTCGCGTATCGTCGAGGCTTGCGCGGAGGGCGGGGCGACCGCTGTCGAAATCACTTTCACCGTTCCAGGCGCCGCCGCTGTCATCGAGGAGCTCACGAAGTGCTACGGGGGCCGGCACATCGCGCTAGGCGCGGGAACCGTACTCGATCCGGAAACGGCCCGCATCGCCATCCTGGCGGGCGCGCAGTTCATCGTGAGCCCCTCGCTGAACACCGCTACGGCGCGACTGTGCAACCGCTATGCGATCCCGTACTTGCCGGGCGCGAGTACTATCCGGGAGATTGTCGAAGCCATGGAATCCGGCGTCGATATCGTCAAAATTTTTCCTGGCGAAACACTCGGTCCGGCGTTTGTCAAAGCCGCCAGGGCTCCTCTTCCGCAAGCTTCCCTCATGCCCACCGGCGGCGTCAGCATCGATAATGCCGCGGAGTGGATCAAGGCCGGCAGCGTGGCGCTGGGCGTCGGCGGAAGTCTCACAGCCGGTGCGAAAGCCGGCGATTTCAAGTCCATCACCGACCTGGCCCGGCGATTCATCGCTGCGATTCAGGAAGCCCGCGAGAGTCGGGGCTGATGACCGGGAGGGTGGTCACGTTTGGCGAGATCATGCTGCGCCTGGCTCCCCCGGGACACGAGCCGTTTCTCCAGACTCCCCAATTTGCGGCGACGTTTGGCGGCGCGGAAGCCAACGTCGCGGTAGCGCTTGCATCCTTCAAAATTGCTACCGCATATGTAACGGTCCTCCCGGAAAATCCGATCGCAGACGCAGCCGTGGCTGAATTGCGACGCTTTGGCGTCGATACGTCGCAAATCGTTCGCGCACCGGGACGTCTCGGCGTGTACTATCTCGAAGCCGGAGCCAACCAGCGCCCCTCCCGGATCGTCTATGATCGCGATGGCAGCGCCATGGCGCTCGCCAAGCCGGGCGATATTCCCTGGCAGGCCGTATTCGAAGGAGCAACGTGGTTCTACATCAGCGGAATCACACCGGCCCTCAGCGCCACGGCGGCGGAGCTGACGCTTGAAGCGGTCCACCAGGCGCGCGCCGCGGGCCTTACGATTTCCTGCGATCTCAACTACCGGAAAAATCTCTGGAAGTGGGGCCGGCAGGCCCGCCAGATCATGCCGGAAGTGGTGAAGTCCGCTGACGTTTTAATCGCCAACGAAGAGGACGTCCAGATGACACTGGGCCTGGAAGCCGAAGTGAACGTCCACTCCGGACAACTCGATCGCCGGCAATATGAGAAGCTCGCAGGCCGGGTGCTCTCCGCTTATCCGAACCTTCAGGTGATCGCAATCACGCTGCGGGAATCTTTGAGCGCCTCGCACAACGGCTGGGCGGCTTGTATGCATGATGGTCAGCACTTTCTCACCAGCCGCCGGTATGACATCACCCACATCGTGGATCGTGTGGGGGCGGGCGATTGCTTCGCGGGCGGGTTGATCTACGGCATGCTGACCGGGCTCGCCAGCCAGGAGACACTCGAGTTTGCGGTGGCGGCCAGTTGCCTGAAGCATTCGGTTCCGGGCGACTTCAGCCGCCTGAGCGTAGCCGAAGTGAACGCTCTCCTCGAAGAAGGCGGATCGGGCCGGGTGCAGCGTTAGCTACGCGACGTGCGCGCCAGTAACGCCGACGTAAACGGTGTACAGCGACTGGCTCGCGCACATGAACAGCCGGTTGCGCTTGGTGCCGCCGAAACACACGTTCGCGCAGTTCTCCGGCAATCGAATCATCCCGATCGGCTCGCCGCTGGGCGCGACGATCTGAACGCCCGGAGGCGCTCCTGCCCATATATTTCCGTCAACGTCGCAACGAATGCCGTCCGCCGCGCCGTTTGAAAACTGCACGAACCGTTTTCCGTTTCGCAGCTTATTATTGCTGTCCAGGTCCCACACTTTGGTCTCGCGGCCTGACCCCGTATCGGCTATATAAACCTTCTTGTAGTCAGGCGAAAAGCAGATGCCGTTGGGCTGATCGAGCTCGTCCGTGATTTTCTCGATCTGCGCCGACTTGGGATCCACACGGTACACGGCCTGCTTGATTTCCGGCGTGGCCTGGAACCCTTCGTAGAAACCCTGAATGCCGTAGGTGGGATCGGTGAACCAGATGCCGCCGTCCGGGTGAACCACGATGTCATTAGGCGAGTTGAACCGCTTTCCTCCGAATTGGTCGGCGATCGCGGTGATGGTCCCGTTGTACTCGTAGCGTGCCACGCGGCGATTGCCGTGCTCGCAGGCCAGTTGCCGCCCCTCGAAATCGAAGGTGTTGCCGTTACTGTAGCCGGAAGGATTGCGGAACACCGTGACCCGCCCGTCTTCCTCCGTCCAGCGCATTTGAACGTTGTTGGGGATATCGCTCCACAGCAGGTAGCGGCCGACGCCATTCCATGCCGGACCCTCGGCCCACAACGTACCCGTGTACACCCTCTTTATAGCCGTGTTGCCGATCACGTATTTTCGGAAACGATTATCCACCGCGACGATGTCAGGGTCGGGATAACGTATCGGCGTCTGTCCTGACCAGTCACGCGGAGCGGGTGTTCCGGCGGCCGATTGCTGGGCCGCTGCACGAATCGCTGTCGCGGCTCCAAGGGCCGCAGTCAGAAACGTCCGGCGATCACAGTTCGTCATAACGACAAGGATTATATCAGCCGGTACAGCATCTCTCCGGCCCGCGGAACCACCAGCCAATCGGAATGCGACTTCCACTCTTCCGGATCGACTGTCGCCGGATCCAGATAGCCCAGGTTGATGCGGCGGCAGTGCTCCTCCGGAATCCCCGTGGCCAGCGTCACGTGAATTCGAGGACTCTCGAGCCCGCTGACCGGATCGTATGCGCCTTTTCCTTTTAGGTGCGTCGAGTGCGCCAGAATGCCGCCGGGATATTGCCCGAACCGATCCCACTGCTGCGTGAAATAATCCCGGCAGTGGTAGCCGATTTCGTCGATCAGCTTGCCGTGCACGAAGCTTACCTCGGTAATGTGCGGCGCGTAGATCACCACCTCTCCGTCATCGGCCACCACCGGCTCCAGCTTGTACATGCCCTTCGCGCCGGTCCATAGGTCGCGGTAGATCGGAGGCATGACGGAGAGCACTCGCTGGTAAGGCTTCTCCACCCACACGATGTGCCGCTGAGCTGAGAGCTTGGCAGCCGCCGCCCAGGTTTCGAGCGTCGGCCCGCAGTAGATGCCCGCGACTCCCTCGGGAAAAGCCACTAAGGCCAGGAGCGAATGCGCGCGATCCACCAGTTCCACCGCCCGATGGATCACGGCGCGCACCACCGTCTCGGGAGTCCCGATGATTTCGTAACTGGTGATCAGCGCGCCCAGCCAGTGGGTGAAGTGTATGATCTCGGGTCCGGCGATCCCCGGGAAGAAATATTTCGCGCCTCCGGAGAAGCCTACCACCTCATGCGGAAATACCGGCCCGCAGATCAGGATGTGGTCGTAGTCCAAGATGAGTCGGTTCAGGCGCACGGGGACAGCCTGGTTCAACCTGCCTACCGTGAGTTCCTGGATTTCCACAGCCTTGATCTCTCCCAGGGTTACGAAAGCCGCCGGGTCGTCCCAGGCATGGTTGAAAATCTTGCGCTGACCGATTCTTCCGCCCGCAACGCTCTCACCCAAATGCCGGGATAACTGCGCGTCATCCATGGGCGGATGCGTGCCCAGCGCCACCAGAAAATCGAGAGCAGCGACCCGGGGCCCCAGGTCCTGCTCAAGGATGTCGAACAGTAGCGGCATGGGCATCGTGCGAGTGCCGTCGGGGATCAGCACCAGAACCCGACGCCCGTTCAATTCCAGTCGTGCGAGCCCCTGGGCAACAATCCGGCGGACGTCAGCCTCGGTCAGAAAGCCGGTACGCTGGCCGGCGCCCACGATGGAACTTCGCAGGGTGGTTGGCATGACCTTCCGGAGAAACCAGTGTAAGGCTTTTGTTATCTGCGGTCACTGACTCCTTTAAGTCAGTCACTGACTCCCACTTGACCCCCCTGTGGGTCGGATTTCAAATGCTGCGTGTTAGGGTGAAGCTCAAAGTTTCGCGTCTCATGCCAATCACCCGATTTCCCACTTCCTCATCTACAGCCGTTCGCTGGATGTTCGCCATCCTCTTAGGTTGCGTCCCGCTCGCCCAAGGGGCCGTCACTGGTCGCGTGGCAGGCACTGTGAAAGACTCCAGCGGTGGAGCAATCCCGGGCGCGATGGTCACTGCCACCAATACCGATCAGAACACCCAGATCAAGACGACCACCGACGCCAGGGGCGATTATGCATTCCCCAGCCTGCCGGTCGGAAATTATGAGGTCCAGTGCGATTCCCCCGGTTTCCGAACGGAGAAACGCATCGGCCTGGTGATCGATGCGAACGCTGCGATCCAGTTGGACCTGACATTGGAGCTATCCCAGCGTACGGAGGAGGTAACCGTCTCTGATACGACCGAGCAAGTTCACGTCGAGACGGTGAGCACGCAACTGGGCGACGTGGTGACCGGTAAGCAAATGACCACAGTAGCTTTGAATGGCCGGAGCTTCACCGACCTGCTGGCGCTTCAGCCCGGCATTGTGCCGATGACGACGCAGGAACCCGAATCGATTGTGATGGCGGGAGCGTCCGTGGCCATCCAACCCTCCGGCACGCTCAATCCCGGCAATCAATCGATTAGCGGCCAGCGGGAGGATTCCAATGGGTTTCTGGTCAACGGGGGGGACGTCAAGGAGCTGATGAACGGCGGGACGTCGGTTGTGCCGAATCTGGATTCCATCGCCGAGTTCAGGATTCTTACTAATAACTTCGATGCCGAGTACGGCAATTATACCGGCGGCGTGGTAAATGTGATCACCAAGTCCGGCTCCAACCAGCTGCATGGTAGCGGATTTGAATTTTTGAGAAATACGGCGCTCGACGCCCGGAACTTCTTTTCCCCCGAGCGCAGCTTCTACCGCCAGAACCAATTCGGCGGAACTGTTGGCGGTCCTGTCAAACAGAACAAGCTGTTTTTCTTCGGCGACTATCAGGGTACGCGTCAGAGTCAGGGCATCGACACCGGGCTGATCGCGGTCCCTACCGTCGCAAACCGGTCAGGGAACCTGGCCGACGAGGCTTCCTCCCTGACCGGCGAAGTCGGAGGGAAGTATCTGGCGGACCTGCTCTCCAGCAAGCTGGGTTATCCAGTCGTTGCGAATGAGCGGTACTACACGCCCGGATGCACATCGCCTTCGCAGTGCGTGTTCCCGAACGCCGTGATTCCGCGGCAAGCCTGGTCGGAACCTGCTAAACATCTTCTGCAATATATTCCCAGCCCGAACATTGGGGCCGGCAGTTTTGCTACCGGGGCCGACGGAAAAATCCTGCACGATAACAAAGGCAGCGGCCGAATGGATGTCAACAGTGACCGCTGGGGCATATTTTCGGCCTACTACTATATCGATAACTACAACTTGAACAATCCTTATCCGACCGGACAAGGTGGTGCGAACGTTCCCGGATTTTCGGCCGTGAATGCGGGCCGCTCCCAGCTCATCAACTTGTCGCAAACGAAGACCTTCGGCCCCACCTCGGTGAATGAGGTGCGCCTAAGCTTCATGCGGAGTTTTAATAACGTCGGTAAGCCGCTGGGAGGAGTTGGCCCCAGCCTGGAGTCGCAGGGCTTCGTTACAGGTCTAGGAACCCCGGGGATAGTGGCGTTGGCTCCGGACATCCTGGGAATCGAGAACATAACACTGAACGCGGTTACCTTCGGAACACCGATCACCAATCTGACGCAGGCCAATAACACCTATTCGGCGACGGACAATTTCTCGAAGGTTCTGGGGGCCCACACCATGAAAACCGGCTTCCAGGTGAGTTATGAACAGGTCAACGTAAATCCAAATCCCACCTTCAACGGTGCATTCACCTTCTACGGAACCGAAACTGGCTCGGATTTGGCTGACTTCCTGATTGGAGTTTCTACCTTCTACAACCAGGCAGACTCGCAGACCTATTATGCCCGTCACAAGTATGCTTCCGCGTTCTACCAGGACAGTTGGCGCGCTACTTCGAGTTTGACTCTCAATTTTGGAGTTCGATGGGATCTCATGCAGTACTGGTCGGAGAAGTACAACCAGATCCCCACCTTCAACCTGGGTCAACAGTCTCAGGTATTTCCGGACGCGCCCAGAGGCTTGATATATCCCACCGACCAGGGCGTTCCGAACACCTTGGTCCCGCAGAGTAACCGCTTCGCTCCGCGATTGGGAATCGCGTACTCACCATCCGCGTCCAGCGGACTAATGGGCAAGTTGATCGGAGGGCCTGGGAAAACGAGTATTCGCGCCGGTTACGGAATGTTTTATTCCCTGATTGAAGGCAACACCATCGCGATCGACGAGCCTCAGCCGCCGTATGGCTTGAGTTACACCGGCAATGGCACACTCTTCGCGACGCCGTTTATCACGGCGGCCGATGGTTCCGTTCACCCGCAGCCGTTTCCCTTGACTTTTCCGCCGCTGAACACAACCGCCTCAAATCCCACTAAGGGCATTGATTTTTCGCCTTTCCTCCCGCAGGCGGGAATGACCACTCCCTATCGCGGCAACAGCTATCCCTACAACGAAAACTACTTCTTCTCGATCGAGCGGCAATTGGGGATGAACACGCTGGCGAGCGTGAGTTACGTCGGATCGCAGGCGCATCATTTGCTGCTGATTTACTCGGCGAACCCCGGCAATCCAGCTCTATGCGCGGCGCTGAGCAAGCCCAGCGCTGTTCTTCCCGACACTCCTACATGCGGGCCCGGTGGGGAGGACAACACGTACTATCCAGTGGACGGCAGGGTCATCCAGGGTACCCGCGGCCCCTTCGGACCTAACTTCAGCAATAACGATTTCGAGGGCAGTTTCGGAAATTCCAACTACAACTCATTACAGGCGAGCATTCGCCACTCCGCCAAGGGACTGGATTTGATGGTGGCATACACCTACAGCAAATCTATCGATCAGGCCTCCAGTATTTCCGATGTCGTCGATCCATTCGATTATGGTCGGACACGCGCGCTTTCCGCGTGGGATATGACCCATAACCTGGTGGCCACATACTCCTATCAATTCCCCTTCGAACGTTTCTCAAACCGGATGAAGCCGCTGACTCGCGGATGGCAAATTTCCGGTATCACCCGTATCAGCTCCGGCTTTCCCGTGACGATATCGAGCGATACCGATACGTCGCTGCAGGGAAGCTCCCCCAATGGCGTGAATAACCACCTGATCGATTTGCCGGACTTTACTCCTGGAAATCTCAATCTAAACGGCAATCCGCGCAATGGACTGCCGTATTTCAATACCGGTCTCTTTACCGCCGCGGCTCTGGGAACTCCTGGTTCGGCTTCGCGGCGGACGATTCATGGGCCGGGCATGCTGAACTTCGATATATCGTTGATGAAATCGTTCAAGTTCACCGAGTCTAAAACGCTGCAACTCCGCTGGGAAACCTTCAACACTTTCAATCATGCGCAGTTTTTTGGTCCTTCGGCGGTGAACGGAGATTTCGATAACAATCTCTTCGGACAGGTGGTCAAAGCCGCCGCGCCGAGGCTGATGCAGCTCGCGGCGAAATTTACGTTCTGAGATTGATTCGAAGATAGTATAGTGAAAGCCGTGCGTTGGTTCTTCCTCGGAGTTGTGTTTACAATGGCCGTCGCGATCTTCACCGGCTTAGCTCTGATCCGCCAATCCCGGGGATTTAGCACTCATGAACAGCCCACGTCGATGGAAAGCTGGGTCGCCCGGGAAGCCCGGGCTACGGCCATGCCGCCCGCCGCGAAATCCAGGATGAATCCCGTGAGTAACAGCCCGGAAGTTCTGGAAGCTGCGCGGGCCCACTGGGCGGATCATTGTGCGACTTGTCACGCCAATGACGGCAGTGGGGATACCGTGATGGGAAAGAATCTGTATCCTCCCGCTCCGGATATGCGCCTGCCTGAAACCCAGCAACTCACCGACGGGGAGCTGTTCTACATCATTCAGAACGGGATCCGCCTCACGGGAATGCCGGGTTGGGGAACTGGCGCGAGTCATGATGAAGAGGACTCCTGGAAGCTGGTGCACTTCATCCGGCATCTTCCACAGCTCACGCTGGACGAGAAAAAAGCCATGGAAAAGATGAATCCCAAGAGCCCGGACGATCTCAGGGAAGAAGAGGAAGAAGAAAGGTTTCTAAAAGGAGAAGACAGCCATGAATCCACGCCCGAACAACATCATCATCACTAGTTTGCTGACGCTGCTGCTGGCCTGCGCGGCCCAGGTTTTCGCGCACGGCGGCTTCGACCACGTCACGGGTACCGTGGTGAAGCTGGACAACAGCGTCTTAACCGTCAAGACCGCCAAGGGAGAGGTCCCCGTCACCCTGGATGCGAAAACGGAGATCACTAAGGGCGATCATGCCGCCCAAACGGCCGATCTCAAGCCGGGCGTCAGGGTGGTGGTCGATATTCCCGAAGGCAGCAAGACCAAGCTGGCGCATTCCGTCAAAATTGGTACCGCCGACAAAGCGGGAACCGCCACTGCAAACAGCCATGACGGTCACAAGTAGACGCGCGGAGCCGGCTTAATTCGCGTTAGCTGGTTGCGCAGCAGCCCCGGTATGAGCCGCCGCTGAATCGCGGTAGGCCTTGAGCACTTCCCCTACACTGCCCTGCTTCACCACCCGGCCGTGATCCAGCCACAGGCCGCGGTCGCACATGCGCTCCAGGGTGCCGAGAGCATGCGACACGCACAGAAGAGATTTGCCGGCGTGCCGGAATTCCAAAATCTTTTCGACGCATTTGTTAAAAAAGTTCTGATCGCCGACCCCCAGGACCTCATCGATGATCAGCAGATCCGGATCTACATTGATCGCCACCGAGAACGCCAGGCGCACCCACATCCCGGAGGAGTAGGTTCGCAGCGGTTCGTCGATAAAGGGGGCCAGCTCGGAGAACTCCACGATCTGGTCGAAGCGTTCCCGCACCTGGCGCCGCGTAAGCCCTAGCAGGCTGGCCTTAATGCGCAGATTTTCGGCCCCGGTGAGGTCGGGATGAAACCCCGATCCCAGCTCCAGCAGGGCCTCCACTTTGCCGCCGATAGCCACGCGGCCGTCGCTCGGATCGCACAAACTGGTGGCTATATTGAGCAGCGTGCTCTTACCTGCGCCGTTGGAGCCGACCACCGCCATGCTTTCGCCGTGATCGAGCCTGAACGACACGTCCCGAAGAGCGTAGAAACGCTCGCGCGGTTCCGGACGGAACAGGTGCGCCAGGCGGTCGCGCAGAAGCATCCGTCCACCGTGACGGTAGAAGAACTTGGATACGTTCTCGAAATTTAAAACAGGTGCCGCAGTTGCCATCAGCCCGAAAAATACCGTCTTTCCAAGCACTCATTGTAAGCGATCCAGCCGGTTTGACTTCACGGTTCCAGCGCGGTACGATACCGGCGATGCAATCCTTTATAAGGGGGAAGTGCGTTTTTATGAGAAGAGGATATCTCGGTCTAGCGTTGGCTTCGATCGGCGTGCTTTTTGTCGCCACGCCCAGCTGGGCCCATCATTCCTTCGCAGCCGAATACGATTCGAGCCAACTAATCACGCTAACTGGAAAAATTACCAAAGTGGAGTGGACCAACCCCCACATTTACATTCATATCGATGTTCCCGAGGCGGACGGCAAAGTCACCTCCTGGGGCCTGGAAGGGTACCCGCCCAACACGCTCAAACGGACCGGGTTCCCGCGCGCCCTCCTTAAGGAGGGCGACACCGTCACCATTACGGCTTATAAAGCTAAGGACGCCACGAGTACCGGCGCGGGACGCGAAATCACCTTCCCGGACGGCAGCAAGAAATTCGCAGGGCCGGTCGGCCGCTAGACCCGCTCCCAACTGAGGTTTCCATGACAAAACGGTTTGTGAGTTCTCTGACCATTGCGGCGGCGGTCATTGTTGCATTGCTTTCTCTCGCCGCTCCCGGGCAAGGGCAAGGGAAGGGCAAGGGGAAAGCTGGCGGCCCCAAGGGCCCGGTGGTTCACAAGCCTATTCCGCGCACCGCGGACGGCAAGCCGGACCTGAGCGGCACATGGCAGGGCGGCGGTGTGAGCATTACCGGCGAAGATGGCGCTCCCCCGCTGTATCCGCTCCCGCCGATCGACGCTCATCCCGTAAATCGCCAGCCGCTGACGTATAAGCCGGAGTTCGACGCAGTTCGTAAAGCTAAGAATTACACCACGATCGACGACCCCACTCTGTACTGCCTGCTGCCGGGCATCCCGCGCATCGTCGGCATGCCGATGCCGATGGAGTTCGTACAAACTCCGAAAGTTCTCGCGATTCTGTATGAATCCTTCCGCGCATGGCGGCGGATCCCGATCGGGAACGACCTCAAGCATGAACCTGACCTAACGCCCACGTGGATGGGCGACTCCGTCGCCAAGTGGGAAGGCGACACGCTGGTCATAGACACCATTGGCTTCAACGACAAGACCTGGATTTCCGGCACCGGCACCACCCACACCGAACAGATGCACGTGGTCGAGCGCTACACGCTAAACGACGACGGCAGCCTGAGTTGGGAAGCCACAGTGGACGATCCCGGCGCGCTGGCTAAGCCGTACGTCACCGGCGGCGTGCTGCGGGCGCCTATCGGCGTGCACGTCGAAGAGTATGAGTGTGCCGAGAACAATCCTGATCCAGGCCACATGAAGAAGGCCGTCGAACTGGAATCCAAGGCCAAAGGAAAAGAGTGACGCGAGCCGCGACCCGGCTGCCCTACGGCATGGGGTCCGGTTGGGAATAAAACAGCAGTCCCGAGCACGAATCAGGGAAGTGCGTTAAACTGGAGACGTGGCTCGCGGTTGGGAAAGTAAGTCGGTCCAGGAGCAGATAGCCGCTGCTCGGGCCCGCGAAGGCGACGCCAAGCCCCGGCAAACCCCTGAACAGCTAGCGGTCGCGAAGAAATGCGATTCCCTGTTGCTCCACCGAACGCGCGTACTGCACGATCTGGAAAACTGCCGCGATGAGCGCTATCGCAAAACCCTCATGGACGGCTTGACGTATTTGGAAGCCGAGTTGACCACGCTCGGTTGGACCGCGCCGCAGGCGTAGTCAGGCTCCAGCCTAACGTTTCACCCCGAACAACGACAAATCAATCGAGTCCGCCATGGCCTTGTACCCGGCGTCATTGGGATGCAGGTTGTCGCGAATATTGAATCCTGGACGAAACTTTCGCGGATGTTCCGGATCCCGCGTGACCAGATCGAAGTCCACCACGCCGTCGAGCATACCCGTGGTGCGGATCCACTGGTTGACGGCGGTGCGGATCACCTCACCGGGCTCGCTGTAATAGCCGGCGCCCTCGTACGGAGTGAGGGTGGCGCCGATAACCTTAATACCGCGCATGTGGGCCCTCGCGATCATTTGTTTGTAGACCGCGATGATTTCTTCCGCTGTGACGGGCGTAGCGCCCGCGCGCGAAGCTCCTCCAATATCGTTGATGGCTTCCATGAAGACCAGGTATTTGATCCCAGGCTGCGCCAGCACGTCCCGCTCAAAGCGGGCCAGCATGCTTACACCGGCTCCGTCGCCCAGTACGCGGTTGCCGGAGATACCCTCGTTGACCACGGCCAGATCGGAACCCGCATCCTGTAACCTCCGGGCCAGAACGCTGGGCCACGCGGCGTCGGCGTCGTTGGTCGAAGTGGCGCCATCCGTGATGGAATCGCCGAATGCTACGATCACTCCGGCATCCGCAGGCGCTAGTACATCTACGCCGGATAGAAAATACCAGGAGTTGCTGGTGCGGGCGGGAGTAAAGTCGGGCACGCCAGTGAAGTCGCCATCGGAGGAGATATAGGTCGTGTGCAATCCTGTGGCGTGCTGCGTGGGAGGACCGGAATCTCCGGGGAGGTAGACGCTAACTACCACATCGCCGGCAGCGGGCACCGCTAAATCCACAGGGTCGCTGATCATGGATGCGCCCCGCGGAATGGTAGCCGAGGACAAGCCGCTGAACATCAGCTTACGATCCGAGGCGGGTACGATGGCGGAGTCATGATCGCGCAGGGCGATGTGGGCCGAACCGATTTTCAGCGGATCGGTGCCGAACGTGTTGGCCAACTCGACCCGCACGCTGCGCCCGCCGATGCTGGTGTTCACTACCATCCGGATGGTCTGATTGTTGAAGCTTCTGAGCGGCGCCGGTCCGGGTTTCGCGGGCGCGGCGGCCGGAGCCCCCGCGGCGACCGGTCTGGCCGGAGTTGGCGGTGCGTTCGTGGCGATGGGAGAAGCGGCCCAAGTGGCCACCCAGTGCTCCTGAGCGAACACGGAGGGACTGACTAACAAAGAAGCAAGTCCCCAAATCAGCAGCATACGTGTGTTCATAAGTCCTCTCGAATACTAGCGCGTTTCAAAGGCCAAACGGCTTCCACCAGCTCACCGCGGCAAGCATAAATTCTATCGTACAGATTAGCCGTGGGGTCGCAGTGCGGGGGGATAAACTCGATGCGGCTGCCGAGCTTAGGTAGTCCCTCGGGCCTATCCACATAGCCGAATTCGTCGCCGCCCCAGCGGTAGGTGGATCCCGCAAGAGCCACCGCCTCGGGACCATAGCCCCGATCGGTGGCGAAAGCTTTGAATCCGGCGTCCACGGTAACGAACCCGCTGTGGTTGGCGCTGACGACGGTGGCCAGGACGGTAAGTGCGTGCTCGAAATCGAGACCTTCGCGCTGGTATGCCAGGTCCATCAGCACATAGGATCCAGCCTGTAGCTCGGTGAGATCCGGCACGTCGGTATCAATTTCCCAGGTCCCGGTGCTGCCCCCGGTCACGATTTCGGTCGAAAGGCCGCGCCGCAGCATAATGCCCAGCGCTCGCGAGGCTACCTGAAACGACTCCCTGGAGACGCGCCGGCGTTCTTCCAGCCCTCCAGCGTGCGACCCCAGAACGGAGTAAGCCTGAATACCGCGCAGTTCCAAATGAACCGCCTGATCCACGGCCTCGGCGATTTCCGCGGCGTCCTCCGGGGAGCGGGCTCCGGTGCGATGATCGCCCACGTCCAGGTCCACCAGGACGTCCACCCTGCGTTTGACGGCGCCGGCGGCCTCATCGTACCAGGCGACCTGCTGGAGGTGGTCGACGACCACCATCGCACCCGTGTTTACAATACGTGCCATCTTCAGTGGATCGGCAACGGGGGATGTGAGCAGCAATCCAGGAATCCCCGCGGCGGCCATCAGTTCGGCTTCGGCGACCGTGGCAACGCATACGCCAATTGCACCTGCCCCGATCTGGCGCCTGGCGATCTCGACGCATTTGTGGGCTTTCGCATGGGGACGCAAGGACTTACCCGATTCCTCAATACGGGTGGCCATGCGTGCCAGGTTGGTCTCGAACCTATCCAGGTCCAGGAGAAGGGCGGGCGTCGGCAATTGCTGCTTGGTGAGCACCAGCCCATTATGCAAAATGCTATTCTCGGTTCGTTGAAACTTGTGCAGTTGGAGGTCCCGTCGGAAGCGATTGTCGACGCCGCCGCTCTTCGGGGTGAACTCGAGCGGCAGATCCAGGGCGAAGTCCGCTTCGACACGATCACGCGTGCGCTCTATTCCACCGACGCCAGTGTTTATCTGATCCGGCCACTGGGCGTCGTGATTCCCAAGAGCCGCGAAGATGTGACCCGTATCGTCCAGATCTGCGGCCGCTTGCGCTGTCCCCTGACGATGCGCGGCGGCGGCACCTCGCAAGCCGGGCAGGCGATCGGCGCGGGTCTGCAAGTCGATACCTCGAAGTATTTCAATCGCGTGCTCGAAATCAACGCAGAGGAGCGCTGGGCGCGCGTCGAACCGGGCGTGGTTCTGGATGAATTGAATGCGCAGCTCGCTCCGCTGGGCCTGCGTTTCGCGCCGGATATTTCCACCGCCAGCCGCGCCACCATCGGCGGCATGATGGCCAACAACTCGGCCGGCGCTCGCTCCGTGCTCTACGGCAAAACCATCGACCATGTGCTGGAGCAGACCGTGGTGCTGGCCGATGGCAGCATCGCGCATTTCCGTGTAATCCCGCGCGATCAGGTTCCCACCGGGGACTCCATGGAAGCCCGCTGTTACCAGACCGTTCTACGCCTGGCGGACGAGCACGCCGCTGAGATCGAGGCCCGCTATCCCAAGGTCCTTCGCCGCGTTGGCGGATATAACCTGAATGATTTCGTGGATCTTGCGGCGCCGGTCAATATGGCCAGAATGATGGTCGGTTCGGAAGGCACCTTGGGCGTGGTGCTCGAAGCCAAGCTCCGCCTGGTCCCCTTGCCGAAGGCCAAGGCTGTGATGGTGATCGAGTTCGCCGATCTTCTCGAAGCGTTGTCCGCTGCGCCCGTGATTGTGCGCCATGGGCCGTCCGCGGTCGAGGTGATGGACAAATCGATCCTCGACAACACTCGCCAGAACGCGAATCTCGATCGCATCCGGAAATCCTTCATTCAGGGCGATCCGGCGGCTACCTTGTGTGTCGAGTTTTACGGAGACCAGAAGGAAGACCTGCCGCCGCGCCTGGCCTCGCTCGAAGCAGATCTGCGCGCCCGCAAGCTGGGTTACCGTTATCACTCCGATACCGATCCCGTCAGTCAGGCACGCATCTGGAGCCTGCGCGAAGCAGCACTCGGTTTGTCGATGGCGATGAAGGAAGACGCCAAGTCGATATCGTTTGTCGAGGATACCGCGGTCGCACCCGAAAAACTCAGTGAGTACATCGGGCGGTTCCTGGAGATCGTACATGCGCATGGGACCACGGCCGGAGTCTACGCGCACGCTTCCGTGGGCTGTTTACATGTCCGGCCGGTGGTGAACATGAAGACTGAAGAGGGCGTCGCCAAGTTTGAAAGCCTGGCCCAGGCCGTCGCGGACCTGGTACTCGAGTTCGGCGGCGCGCTTTCCGGCGAGCATGGCGATGGCCTGGTGCGCGGTCCGTTCATGCGCCAGATGTTCGGCGATACATTGTACGAAGCGTTCCGCGAGATCAAGCGCACTTTCGATCCGCAGGGAATCTTCAATCCCGGAAAGATCGTCGATTCGCCTCCGCTCACGTCCAATCTTCGGTTCGGTGCCGGGTATCGTACGCCGAACATTCCAACCTGGTTCGATTACTCGGAATACGGCGGCTTCGGCGGCGCGGTCGAGATGTGCAGCGGCCTGGGAGTGTGCCGCAAAAAACTGTCCGGAACCATGTGCCCCTCCTATATGGCGACGCGCGACGAGCAAGACTCCACGCGCGGCCGCGCCAACATCTTGCGCATGGCAATGGCGGGGAGGCTCGGCGAATCCGGCCTGGGCGACGACGGTGTTTATAAAGTTCTCGATCTGTGCCTGGAATGCCGCGCCTGCAAAGCGGAGTGCCCGGTGGGCGTCGACGTGGCGCGCTTCAAAAGCGAATTCCTGGCGGATTACTGGACCCGCCACGGGACTCCCTTGCGAGCCCGAGCGTTAGGCGACGTCGCGCGCGCATCCGTCTGGGGTTCCGCGTTCGCCCCAGTTTCGAACTGGGTGGCCGGCGCGGTAGGGGGCCTGATGGGAATCGACCGCAGGCGCAAGCTCCCCGCTTGGAAGCGCCAGACATTCGCTCGGCTGGCTGCGGGACACCCTAAGCCGGCTTCCGCCCGGCAGCAAGTGACTCTCTTCAACGACACCTTCACCAATCATTACGATCCCGAAATTGGCATTGCCGCGGTCCAAGTCCTCGAGCGCGGCGGATGCGCGGTGGACGTCGTTCGCCCTGGGTGCTGCGGACGTCCGCTTATCTCGCAGGGGTTGCTCCAAACCGCGCGCGCGCAAGCCGAAAAGATAGTGGACGGCCTGTGGCCCATTGCCAACCGAGGTGGAAAAGTGCTTTTTCTGGAGCCGAGCTGCCTCTCTGCTCTGAAAGAAGACATCCCGTCGCTGCTGCGCGGCGAGTTGCAGACGCGGGCCCGCACGGTCGGTGCCGCGTGTGTGCTGTTCGAGGAATTCGCGGCGGGACTCGACCTGCCTATACGGTCCGGCCCGCAGCGCGTCCTGCTGCACGGCCATTGTCATCAGAAATCGATGGGACTTCTGGATGCATCGAAATCCCTTCTGGCCAAGATTCCTGGCGCTACCGTGGTCGATCTGGACGCCGGCTGCTGCGGCATGGCGGGATCCTTCGGCTACACTCTCGAGCATTACGATGTTTCGGTCGCGATCGCCAATCGCAGGCTGCTTCCCGCGGTAAAGGCGATGCAGCCGGGGGATGTACTGGCCGCGCCGGGTACGTCCTGCCGCCATCAGGTGGCCGACCTCAGCGGGGCAGTGGCCCGGCATCCCGCGGTACTGATTCGCGAACTGATGAAGTAGAATGGCTCAACCGGTGACAGCGCACAGCCCCCCCTCTACACACGCGCGTCCCACGCACGTACGCCACGTCGTCCTGGGGCTGACCGTCGCGGCCTACATGATCACGTACATGGATCGCCAGGTTCTGGCGACCACCCGGCCGGCGATCATGGAGGAACTTGGAATATCGCTGGTGGCCATGGGATGGGTGACATTCGCCTTTCGCATGGCATACGCTCTGTTCCAGGTCCCCGGGGGCTGGCTGGGAGACACCATCGGCGCGCGGCGCGCACTGACGATGGTGGTGAGCTGGTGGAGCGCGTTCACTGCGCTCACGGCACTGGCATGGAGCGCCGCTTCGATGCTCGTGATTCAGGTTTTCTTCGGCCTGGGCGAGGCCGGAGCGTTTCCCATCGCCACGCGATCCCTTTCGCGCTGGATGCGGCCCACCGAACGCGGCTTCGCGCAGGGTATTACCCATGCGGGATCGCGTTTGGGTGGAGCTATCACGCCTCCCATCGTGGCTCTCGCAATCGTGCCGTTCTTTGGGTGGCGAGCCGCGTTTTATGCGTTCGGTGTTCTGGGTGTTATTTGGTCTGCCGTCTGGTTCTATTACTATCGCGACACGCCCGAGGAACACAGCGGAGTGAACCAAGCCGAGCGTGAACTGATCGCCGGGGGTATTAAGCGTAAGGGCACGGGCAGTGTTCCCTGGCGACAGATTCTGTCCCACGGGAACCTTTGGGTTTTATCCGTGATGTATTTTTTCTATAACTACAACCTGAACGTTTACCAGGACTGGTTTCCGACCTACCTGCGTCAGTCCAAGGGCATGACGCTGGCGCAGATGGGAATTTACGCCAGCCTTCCTTTAACGGCCGGCGTGATCGGCGACTTGGCGGGCGGATGGTTCTCGGACAGCGTGCTGCGCCGCACCGGAAACGTCAATCTTGCGCGGCGCTGGGTGGCGATCGCTGGATTTCTGTTGTCGGCCGCAGCCACCGTTCCGGCCGTGCTGGCGCACGATCCCAAAGTTTCGGTGGCGTGTTACTGCGTGGCTTTTTTTGGACTGGAGTGGACGGTTGGAATTTCCTGGGCGGTGACGCTGGATATCGGCGGCGATTATGCCGGTTCCGTTTCCGCCGTCATGAACATGCTCGGCAATATCGGCGGTGCCGTCGCAGCCACCGTGGTGACCTATACCGCGGCTCGTTACGGCTGGAACGTGCCGTTTCTAATGACCGCCGGATTGTGCCTGATCGCCGCAGTGCTGTATCTGAAGATCGACGCCAGCCGGAAGGTGTTTGGCTAGTCCTGTGGCCAGCCGTCGTCCCGTGCGAATCAGCGGTGTCTCTATTAGGTAGTAGCTGACAATAGCCGCGGCCAGCGACGCCGCCAGATTCCACGGCCAATGCCGCCACAGTTGTGATGCTCGATTCCATCCGGGCGTCAAAAACAGTTCTTGCCACAGGTACAAGCTGTAGGAAATCCTGCCGAGCCATGCCAGCGGTCCCCAACTCAGTGCGCGGCTGATCCACCAGCGAGGATGCACCAGCGTTCCCCCGAGAATCACCGGAGTCAGCAGCGCCACGCTCACGCTAGAGAGCGGGGAATAGTAGCGCACACAGCAGATCACGATGGAAACCGCGGCCAGCCAGTACGGCCACCAAGTTTGCCTAGCAAATTTCTCTCGTTCTGATGAACCGTTCAGGAGGAAGGCCACCAGGCAGCCCCATAGCAGCGCATCGAGGCGCAGATCGGTGCGGAAATGAGCCGGCACTTCCGGGAATAGCGGCGCGGCCAGCTGTGATTCGATCATGCGCCACAGGCCGAAACTCAAAGCGAGCCATACGGCCCACTGCCGGGAACGTTTCGGTCCCAGCAACGCCAGCAGTGCCGGCCAGATCAGGTAGAAATGCTCTTCGACGGCCAGCGACCACAAGTGGCCCGTGCCGAACCCAGTGAGACGGGACGGTACATAGTTGCGGAAGAATAGGAGGCTCGATACCACTTCTGTAGTCGATTTCGATAGGCCCGCCGCCGTAAACACGGACAAGTAGACCAAAACCGGCGGCAAAATGCGGAAGGCTCGCCGCACGTAGAACTGCCGCAAGTGGAAACTGCCGGTGGCGCTCCATTCTTCCAGCAGCAGCCGGGTGATCAGCAAGCCGCTCAAGCCCAAAAAAATGTCGACTCCAAAGGCACCAAAGCGCGTGATGTCGCCAGCGTAGCTGTCCTGATTGGAATAAATCCCTGCCCCACATGGTGCACCAACACCAGGGCAATGGCTACCGCGCGCCAGCCGTCCAGGAGAACGACTCGCTTCACCGCATTAGCCATCGGGGCGCCGCGGTGCGGTTATATGGACCCGGCGTCTCGCCCAGCAGTCCAATCATTTCGGAAGAAGAGCCGCAAGTTCAACCTCAGCGCGCCCGGGATACTGGCGCGTGTGATTCTCCGGCAGTCGATATAGAGCCAAATCGCCGAACACAGCCGCGGGAGCGCGCTCCTGCAAATACTGTTTCGCCGTGGATTGAAGCGGCATCACCACCCAGCGAATGCCGTACCGTTGGAGGAAATCGTTGGCATGCTCCGAAGACCACTCGCCGGCGTAGAAGGATGTCGACTGTTTGGACTGGCGGTGGTAGCTGATACTGAAATTGTCTTGCGCGGCGAATCCGTGCATGGGAATCGTGGTCAACCAGGCCGACATAATTCCAGGGGCTAAAACCACTTCATCGGAACTCGCGTGCAGCTGCAGCCATTGCCGAAGCACCTGCTCATTCTCGGGGGCTACCGAAGAAACCAGCACGTCCGGATCGGCCGATCGTCCGTCTCGGACCAATTGGACGAGCGTGGCGGCCTGCGCTCCCGCGCACAGGATGAACCAGAGGCAGCAGCAGGCCATGAGCGGGCGGTTTTTCTGTTCCAGCAGCGTGCGGGTTCTGCGATCGGATGCTGCTACGCGGACCAGTAACATCGCATTGATATAGGTGAACCCGTCGAGCAAGTGGAACGGAGAAGGCGGATGTGCGAACAGCAGCAAAACGGCAACCAGACACCAGGCTGCCAGAACTTCGTCCTTAGGCGTCCTCGGGAGAAATCTCATTAGCGGAGCGTACACGGTCAGGAACGCCGGCAGTCCCCACATCAGCAGAACCGACCCAAGGTTCATGGTCATGCCAGGGTCAGCTGCCGACATGTCCCGCAGCCACCCGACGCGGCTCAGTTGAATGAGGTAGGGACTGAGTCCCAGAACACCCGCCGCAATCAGCACAAGAGAGTGCCGGATCGCCCTGCCCCACTGCCTGGTTCGAAATCCTTCCAAACCGAATAGAAGACAACCGGTACCCGTGATCACGGAAAACTCGAAGGGATGAAAGAAGGCGGATGCGAGATTGACGCCAGCCGCGGCCCACAGCCATTTACTGCCGCCCGTTTCGATTCGTTTAGCCAGCAGTAGAACCGCCGCCAGCACCACCGAGGTGCCGAAGGTGAGTGTCACCGAGTTCGATGAGCCTCCGCGCACGAGCCCATCCGCGGTGGTGTAGGTGTATTCGATGAGTCCCAATGAGGAAAGCCCTGGTGATGCGCCCATTGCTTTTTCCATCGCGTACCAGATGCTCAGAAAGGGGACCGAGCAAAACATGACCGCGACCGCCCCTAAGCGTTGTCGCCCCGCGGGAACGAAGTAGCGTAGCGCTGCCATCAGTAATAGAGTGGCGCCCACGGTAGCCAGAAAGTGGATCACGTAGTAGTCGATAAGGACGGACCACGGCATGAAGTTACTCATCTGTCCCATCAGCGTCAGGATGGGGGTCAATAATTCATCCGGCGTAAGCCACGGGGCGCTGAAGTTAGGGGCCAGCCACGCATGCCGGCCGGCCTGCATCGAGTTGAGATACACGGTCATGTCGGTGTTGCGCAAAACATATTGCGGAACATAACCGCGCGGAGGCGCCAGCGCGCCCGAGATCACCGCCGTGTAGTTCAAGATGAACAGAAGAGCGGCGACGGCAACCGCGGGAAGGATCCAGCGGGTCCACACTCGCGTGCCTGTGCTCATCCCTCACAAATCGACCGGTCCTCACGGTTGCTTTAGGCCCGGCCGCAGGCGTGGAACGTGCCGGCTATTCGTGCCGCAATGCTTCTGTAGGGTCGACCGAAACGGCCCTGCGCGTGGGAATCAGACTGGCGAGCACCGCGACCACCACCAGTCCCAAGGAAACCTCGATGAATGTTGCCGGGTCGGTAGCCGTCACTCCATACAGCTCGTTAGCTAGAAAACGAGTCAGCCCCAGCGCACCCGCCACCCCCAGAATCAGGCCGATGAACACCAGGATCAAGGCCTGCTTCACGACCAGGGTCATGACACTGGAGGAAGTAGCGCCCAACGCCATGCGAATCCCGATCTCGCGCGTGCGCTGAGTAACGGCGTACGCCATCACTCCGTAAATTCCCACGGCGGCCAATACGGCGGCGATCACTCCGAACACCGTCAGTAACAGCATGTAGACCCGCTGGCCGCTGACTTGATCCCGCAAATTCTGTTCTACCGTCTGGATGTTTCCCGCAGGCTTGCTGGGATCCACTTCGGCCACCGCGCTTCGGACGGCGGATGCGATCCCCGTCGGATTGCCGCTGGTCCGAAGGATGTAATACATCGCCGAGCGATAGTTCCATGAGGGACCCTGCCATTGCTGGGCTTGCTGGACATGCGGCAGATATACGATGGGTCCCGGCTGCTTTTGGGCCTGGTTGAGCCGCACGTCGCCGACAACTCCCACGATCTCTCGCGGGCGCTCATTGGGGACGAAGTCGAACGTAATGCGCTGGCCGAGCGGATTTTCGTTGGGCCACCAACGCTGCGCCATGGCTTTGCTGATGATCACCACTGGGGGGGCGGCGGACGTGTCGGACGAATTGAAATCCCGGCCTTGCAGCACGGGAATCCGCACGGTAGAAAAGTAATTCGGCGTGACCGGCATGTAGGCGGCATTCATTCCTCCGCCTTGGTTTCCGCCTTGTGTTCCGGGCTCAGGCGCGGGCCGTCCCTCGATCTTGAACTGCATCCCCATGGCGCCGGCGAACGGCGGGCGGCTCGCGGCCGCCACCGAAATGACTCCGGGCAGCCCCTGCACGCGCTCAAACAAACGGTCATAGGTCAGCGCGACATTGGGGCTGATTTCCCACAAGCCCATACCGCGATAGGTGCCCACCGGTTTCATCAACTGGCTCTGGGGAAAACGGAATTCAAACGTCAACAAACCCTTGGGATCGCCGCCCAGGTCGTTGTTCTGGATGCGCAGAAAGCTATTCATCATCAGCCCCGCGCCAATCAGCAGCACCAGCGCCAGGCCGATCTGCGCAGTCACCAACGCGCCGCGCAGCCGCTGCTTCGCCAGGCCCTCCGAGCCGCCGCGCGCGGATTCCTTGAGCGCCGCCGCAAGATCTATCTTAGAGGTCTGCAGCGCCGGAACTAGCCCGAAGAACAGCCCCGTGGCGATCGAAACCAGCGCGGTGAATCCCAAAACGCGGCTGCTCACCGACACGTCCGGCAAGGAGCCCGCCGGCAGGCTGGCGATGATCGCCCTCAACCCGGCCCACGCGAAAATCCCGCCTAGCACGCCGCCGAATATCGCCAGCAGCACGCTCTCGGTGAGGAGTTGCCGGACGATCCGGCCGCGGCCCGCGCCCAGCGAAGAGCGCACGGCCATTTCGGTCCGCCGCGAGGCCGCCCGGGCCAGTAGCAATCCGGCCACATTGGCGCAGGCGATCAGCAGCACAAATCCCACCGCTCCCTGTAGCACCGTCAGCGGTTGCTTGAGACCCTGATAAAACGCACCCTGCATCGATTCCAGCCGGATGCCATTGTCCTTGTTGTAGGGAAACGCCGTTACCAACCCTTGCGCGATCGAATCCATTTCGGCCTGGGCTTGCTGGATGGAGACGCCCGGTTTCAGTCTCCCGGCGACCAGGAGGAAAGTTGCCGAACTGCTCAACTGCTGGGGCGAGAATCCGGCCGGCGCCCAGAAATCGGTGGTGGTATTCGCATAGTCGAAATGCTCCGGCATCACGCCGATGACGGTGGTTTCGACATTATCCAGAAGCACTTTCCGGCCGAGAATCTTCGGATCCCCTGCAAATCGACGCTGCCAGAAGGGATAGCTCAGCACCATGACCGGAGCCGGATTCCCGTTCTGATCTTCCTCTTTGGTGAATACGCGGCCTTTCAAGGGCTGCACGCCCAACACGTCAAACATCGAGTAGGTGAAATGCTCGCCGTCCAGACGCTCAGCGGGCGCTCCGTCCCGTTCCGCCCCCAGGTTACTGGGGAATCCGAACATCCCGCCTACCACCTGAAATGACTGGCAGCGATCCTTCCAGGCGAGATAGTTCCCACCGGTCACATAGTTGCGAATACCTGGACGATTGAGCGGCGCTGTCCACAAGACTACCAGGCGGTCCGCATGCGGATAGGCCAGATCGCTGAGTAGCGTCGCATTGATGATGCTGAAGATGGTCGCGTTGGCGCCAATACCCAAACCCAGCGATAACGCGGCTATGATCGTGAATCCCGGCTTCTTGAGCAGCATCCGGAAACCGTAGAAGAGATCCTGCCATAGTGTGCCCAAAATTTCACCTTGCTTACGCGTCTCTTGAAAGACGGGCGACGCAGCCTTCTTGTTGATAGACAGACGGAACAGCTCCCAAAAAGTTCCGCGCGGAGACCATTTTAGGCACGCAAATGTCCGCACAATCCCTAGCCAATATCTAACTACTGGAAGTAAACGGACCGGTTACTGTCCGTTCTTGGGATTTATTTGGTCTACTCCGGCCAGTTGCAGCCTGACGGAGCCGGTAGCGCCGGTGACCCGATCCTGAATCGCCAGCCGCATGTCACCCTTCCGATTCCCCACGATCATCAGCCGCTGCATGGTGTAACCGTTGGCCAGCGACTCGCGCAGCCGCGGCTCGGTCAGCGTAATTTTAATGGATTCGTCGGTGCCATTGGGTTTTTTCGCTGCCGGGAAAAAGGTGGCGATCTTGATCAGCGCCACCCAGTTGTTCTTTTCCCGTTCCAGGTGCAATTCCTGGAGATTGAAGGTCATGGTCAGCCGGTAGACGCCCGCTTGGCGAGGATAGGGGTCCAGCCGGGCAGTCATCCCTATGCCGGTGGCCTCCAGCGGCGTTGCGAAAATTTCGTTGAGCGATTCCTCGCGCTGCTTTTCGGTCGGCTGTTTCAGATCGGTGGCGTAGTAGCCTTTGCGATGGCGAAGATCCACGCCCTTGCGCGCTACTTTGACGGAAAGCGAATGATAGCTTCCATCGAGCTTGATATCGCCGGGGTAAAACCCGAGTGCGTAGGTAACCTCGGAATCTTCCACGGCCGTCTTGATCGCGGCTGCAATGTCATTGATGACATAGAAAGCCCGCCCGCCGGTGCCACCCGCGAACAAGTTCATCGCGTCGATGCCGGGCCTCAAAAATGCTTTGTCGGGAGGTGGCTTCAAGGGCGTCGGGTCGATGGGATACACCGCCACATTCGCGTCGTTCAGCGCGTGAACTGCTTTGTCGATCTCGCGTCCGAACTCCTTGTGCTCAATGGTTTGCTGGCCGTTGTGGGACCGTATGTCGGTGGTCTGTGCCGCGAAGCTGGACCCGATCCAAATCAATTTTTTCCGTCCCGGCAGTCCTTGAAGATGTTTGGCGATAAGTTCCAGGGTTTTCCCTGTAATCACCGCCCGGTTGACCTGCGCGGCGTCCTGCATTTCCTTGATGGAACTCTGCTGCATGGCGTTGGCGATGGGATCGCCCAAATCCGGCGCGCTCGCTAGCAGGTCGTCCGCAAGATCGTCCGCCGTCTGATCCGCCGACGCCTCAGGTCTGGCGCGCCGGGCGGCCTGGCGGATGCGGTCCGGATCATCCGTGAAGTCCTCAATCACCCGCAGTGCTTTCCCCAGGAAGTAGAGCGCGAAGTGGTCCCCGTTTTGGAGCGTGTCCAGATATCGGACTAGCGCCTCACGTCCATAGGACTGGTCCTCCGGGGCGGTGTTCAGCGTGTCATATAGGACGACCGTAGTTCCCGCCGGCTCCTGGCCCTCCATAGTCAGCCGGTTGGATACAGTCCCGGCCGGAAGCGGTATGGATTTGCCCCCGGTGGTTCGGGAGGAAATAACGTTAAAAGCCGCAACTTTCTGGGGCTTTCCATTATCCAGAACCGTAAAATCGTCTTGATTCAGGTCAGTGACGGCCGCGCCCTTGCTGTGAACCACTACATCCACTTCCACCAGGCGGGTGTTGACGCGGACAATCGGCGTTTCCTGGGCGATCACTTGGTATACGACCATTTGAAATACGACGGCCGCGAGGCAGAACGGACCCGTCCATTTGATCGCTCCCACCATTTTTGTTAACCACATGGTAACGCGCGTGGGGCGCGACTTACGCCGCCTGCATCATTTCGTAATGGGTGCGGTAAGCCCCATAGGTCGAGCGCGAGGCGATCAGCATTCCGAGAGCCCCAATGGCGATCGTAATTGCCAGCGAATATCCCACCATGTTGGGATCGTGGAACAGGTAGTCGTTAAATACGCCCGGCAGCAGCGGACCCAGGCTGCCGCCGCCCAAATTCAACAGGAAAAGATACAGCGCCGATACCTGGCCGCGCACCTGATTCGGGAAAATGTGTTGGAGCGCGGCGGCCGAAGTCCCCATTGCCAGGGCATCGAAAAACAATGCGGGCGCGAGCAGCGCCAGCGTCCATTCGGGTTTTGGGACCAACATCGCCAGCGGCATCAGCAGCAAGGTGCCGATGGCGCTGATGACAGCGACCTTCAGAGGCCCTTCAGGCACGCCGCGCTTTTGCCAGTAATCGCTCAGGCGTCCGCCGCAGTACATTCCCAGGCAACCGAACGTCAGCAGGATTGCCGCCAGGGCCCGCCCCGATTGTCCCAAAGACCAATGATGTACGCGCTGGAAGAACGTGGGAATCCAGGCGAGCAGTCCATAAGTGATCATCCCCTGGCACACCATGGCCAGCGAGATGCCCGCCAACGATTGCCACCGCATGCGGATTTGAGCTAGACCCTCACCGAAACTGAGCTGCGTGGTCCGCCCATCGGCCGACGCCAGCAGATTGCGGCGAACGGGCTCGCGGATGGTCCAGGCCAGCAGCGCGAAGAGAACGCCGGGCAAGCCCACGATCACGAACGTCAGCCGCCAGGAAGCCATGGTGCCCAGCACGGGCACCGTGATGAAGGGCGTGCGAGCCAGCATATCCACCGTGGTTCCCCCAACCAGCAGGGCCAGGCTCGACCCGATGAACACACCCATGTAGAACACGCTGATCGCGGCTCCCAGCTTCTGCTTGGGGAAATAATCGGACAGCATCGAGTATCCGGCCGGCGACAGGCTGGCTTCGCCCACGCCCACGCCGATGCGGGTCATAAACAGCAGCACGAAACTCTTCGCGACGCTGCTCATGGTGGTGAAAAAACTCCAGATCAGGATTCCCCCGACAATCAGGTTGCGACGGTTGGTCCGATCGGCGATGCGTCCGATCGGCAAGCCCATCAGCGTATAGAACAATGAAAATGCCAGGCCTTGCAGGAGGCCGATCTGTGTATCGCTCACGCCCAGATCGCGCTTGATGGAGGGAACCAGCAGGCCCAGGATCTGGCGGTCGACAAAGGAGAGTGTGTAAACCGACGTCAGCGCAATGACCACCCACCAGGCGTAGCGGGTTCTGCTGGCGACGTCACTGTCGGAACGACGGTCCGCTGTGCGGGGTATCATCAGAAATTGCGGTTGCCTCCGCGCCGTATGAAAGCGTAACAGATTTTTGATGACCCATCCTGTAGCTCTCTCCGCGCGCGATACGGTCGCCGTGATCACCATCGATAATCCGCCTGTGAACGCTCTGAGTCCGGGAGTGCCCGAAGGCATTCTGAAGGCGCTCATGGATGCCGAGCGGGATCATAACGTTCGCGCCATCGTGATGATCTGCGCGGGCCGCACATTCATCTCCGGGGCCGATATCAAACAACTGGAAGAAGCGGCCCGGAATCCTGCGTCTGGCGGGCCTGATTTTCACCCGCTGTTGACCCGGATCGAGGATTGCGCCAAGCCCGTGATCATGGCGATCCACGGCATGGCTTTAGGCGGCGGCCTGGAGGTCGCCATGGCGGGTCACTATCGCGTGGCTGTTGCGGACGCATCGCTGGGCACGCCTGAAGTGAACCTCGGGATCATTCCGGGGGCCGAGGGAACGCAGCGCCTGCCGCGCCTGGTGGGCGTAGCCGCGGCCGTCGAAATGTGCGTGTCGGGAAGACCGATTAGAGCGCCAGAAGCGTTGCGGCTCGGGCTGATCGACAAAGTTATCGAGGGCGAGTTATTAGCCGGTGCGGTAGATTTTGCGCGCCACGTGGCCGGCGAGCGGGTTCGCAAAACACGCGAGAAAAGCGACAAACTGGGATCGCCGGCCGATAACGCTCCGATCTTTGCGGCCGGCCGGGCGCAGGCGGGCAAGATCCGGCGCAATCAGACCGCGCCGCTGGCGGCGCTTGAAGCGCTGGAAGCCGCGACAACGATGCCTTTCGCCGAAGGCTGCAGGAAAGAGCGCGAGATCGTCCGCAGGGTCCTGGCGGGCGACCAGGCCAAGGCGATGATCCACATCTTCTTCGCCGAGCGCGCCGTGGGGCGTGTGCCAGGAATCCCCAGGGACACCGCAACTTATCCGATTGCCAAAGTCGGCATCATTGGCGCCGGCACCATGGGCGGCGGCATCGCGATGGCTTGCGCCAACGCGGGAATCCCAGTGCTGCTCAAAGAAACCGAACAGGCCGCGCTCGATCGCGGCTTAGTGGCGATTCGCAAAAACTACGAAAGCTCGGTCAAGAAGGGCCGCTTTCCGCAGGCCGTGATGGACCAGAGGATGGCGCTGATTCATCCGCAGCTCATCTACGACGGCTTCGATAAGGCTGATCTCATCATTGAAGCGGTGTTCGAGAGCATGCCGCTCAAGAAGCAGATTTTCGGCGAGATCGACAAGATCGCAAAGCCCGATTGCGTGCTGGCTTCCAACACGTCGACGCTCGATATCGACGAGATCGCCGCTGCAACTTCTCGTCCGAGGATGGTGATCGGTTTGCACTTCTTCAGTCCGGCGCACGTGATGCGGCTGGTGGAGATCGTGCGCGGAAAGCACCCCAGCAACGAAGTAGTAGCGACGTCCTTGGCGATCGCCAAGAAGCTGGGCAAGGTCGGCGTGGTGGTGGGGAACTGCCGCGGCTTTGTCGGCAATCGTATGATGCTGCCCTATATGCGCGAGGCGCAGTTTCTGGTGGAGGAAGGCTCCACGCCGGAACAGGTGGACCAGGCTCTCACTGATTTCGGCATGGCCATGGGCATTTTCGCGGTGGACGACATGGGCGGAATCGATCTGGCGTATCGGGTGAAACAGGAGTACGCCCACTTGCGTAAGCCGGGCGAGCGCGTGCCGCTCGTGCTGGATAAACTTTACGAGATGGGCCGTTTAGGCCAGAAGCGCGGCATGGGCTGGTATCGATACGATGAAACCCGTGCGCCGATCCCGGATCCCGAAGTTCACGCGCTGATCGAGAAGACCGCACACGAGGCTGGAATTGCTCGCCACGACGTTATTCCCCAGGAGATCATTGAGCGCTCGATTTACGTGATGATCAACGAAGGAGCTCGCATCCTGGAAGAAGGGCACGCGCAGCGCGCGGCCGATATCGACGTGATTTACTGCACCGGCTACGGGTTTCCCGGATATCGCGGCGGTCCGATGTGGTACGCCGATACGGTGGGCCTGACGAACGTGTATGCCCGGATTCAGGATTTTCACCAACGCTACGGCCACCTGTGGGAGCCGGCCCCGCTTCTGAAGCGGCTGGCAGAGGAAGGCAGTTCCTTCGCGAACTGGGACGCTAAAAGGGAAAAATGACGGCCGCGTCCACACCCCTGCGCGACGTTCGCTTCGGACCGCGCGATGTCACCATGACTCGTGATGCCAATGGCGCGATCTACGTGCGCCCGGTGCACGCGCTTGGAAAATATCCGGCGAAGCTTACGGAGAAGCTCGACTACTGGGCGCGGGAGACTCCGGACCGTGTCTTCTTCGGCCAGCGCAACGCGGCGGGCGAATGGCGCACGCTGACGTATGCGCAATTCCGTGCGGCGGCGCGCAATGTCGCGCAGGCTCTGCTCCATCGCAATCTTTCCGCCGAGCGCCCTATCGCGATTCTTTCAGGCAACGATCTGGAACACGCAGTGCTTGGTTTCGGGGCGTATTATGCGGGCATCCCATACGCGCCGGTTTCGACTGCGTACTCGCTGGTTTCTTCGGATTTCGGCAAGCTGCGCTATATATTCGATCTGCTCACTCCGGGGCTGGTATTCGTGAGCGAAGGCGGGCCGTTCCGCCACGCGCTCAAAGCCGTGAAGCCGCCGGACGCAGAATTGGTCATCAGTGGCGATCCTGAGGAACTTCAAGCCACGCAATATTCAGACCTCGCTGCGACGCCGGCCACAGCCGACGTCGATCGCGCACACGATCTGGTCACTCCGGATACCGTCGCGAAGATCCTGTTTACTTCCGGTTCCACCGGCACCCCCAAGGGTGTCGAGAACACCCAGCGGATGCTCTCGAGCAATCAGGAAATCGTCCGCAGCGTCCTCAAGTGGGTGGACGACGAGCCGCCCGTGATTTGCGATTGGCTTCCGTGGAACCACACCTTCGGCGGCAATCACGACGTTGGGTTCGTTCTGTACAACGGCGGGTCGTTTTATATCGATGAGGGCCGGCCGACGCCCGCGGGAATGGCCGCCTCGGTACGTAACCTGCACGACGTCGGTCCGAACGTGTATCTAAATGTGCCCAAGGGATTCGAAGCGCTGATCCCCTTTCTGCGCGAGCGTCGCGATTTCCGCGAACGTTTCTTCAGCCGCGTGAAAATGTTCTACTACGCCGGCGCCGGGTTGCTGCAGCCCGTATGGGATGAGCTCGACCGGCTGGCGGTTGAAACCTGCGGCGAGCGCATCATGATGTTCACCGGCCTGGGATCGACCGAAACGGGTCCCGCGGCGCTGTTTCCGGGAAAGGATCTGCGTCGCGCTGGCGAAGTCGGTCTGCCCGCATCCGGCGTGGAGCTGAAGTTGGTGCCGGCGGGCGACAAGCTGGAGGCACGGCTGCGCAGTCCCAGCGTCACTCCCGGCTATTGGCGGCAGCCCGATCTGACCCGGCTGGCCTTTGACGACGAAGGGTTCTACCGGATAGGGGACGCGCTGCGTTTTGTCGACCCGCAGGACATATCGCGCGGATTCATATTCGACGGACGCATCGTGGAGGATTTCAAGCTCTCCACCGGCACCTTCGTCAGCGCCGGCCCGCTGCGCGGAAAGTTTCTGAGCCGCTGCGCGCCGTACGTGCACGATGCGGTGATCGCCGGCCACGATCGTGATTTTGTCACGGTGCTGGTGTTTCCGGCGCTCGACGCCTGCCGCGAATTGGCCGGCCTTCCCGAGACCGCTCCCGCCGCTGAGACCGTCACGAATCAGGCCGTGCGCGCGAAGTTCCAGGAATTGCTGAATGAGCTCGCGGCGGAGGCCACCGGCAGCTCCAGCCGCATTGCGCGCGCGATTCTCATGCCCGAGCCGCCAGCGATCGACGCCCATGAGGTCACCGACAAGGGCTCTATCAATCAAGGCGCGGTGCTGAAAAATCGGGCCGCGCTGGTGCTCGATCTATATTCCCCGCGTCCATCGGCACGCGTGATATCCATCCAGAAAGGCGTCTAAGTGAATATCCAGAATCTGATCGCCATCGATACGCATGTGCATGTGGAATCCGAACTTCCCGGCAATGCCGCCGGCGACGCTGCGCGCAAATACTTCGGCAACAGCGGCGTTTCCTACAGCCGCAAGGATTTGGCCGAATACTACCGGTCCCGCAACATCGGGTGCGTGGTGTTTTCGGTGGACGAGCGCTTGACCGGACGCCCGCCCGTGCCCAACGAAGAAGTGGCCGCGTTCGCCGCGGAAAACAGCGACTTCATGATCGCCTTCGCCAGCGTAAATCCCATGCGGGGTAAAGACGCTGTGGATGAAGCTCGGCGCCTCATCCAGGCCGGTGGAATTCGCGGGTTCAAGTTGCATCCCCCGCTGCAGCAGTTCCATGCCAACGACAAAGCCGCGTATCCGTTTTACGAAGTGGTGGCCGAGGCCAAGCTCCCGGTCATCTTTCACACCGGGCACAGCGGGATCGGCACAGGCATGCCGGGCGGCGGCGGCGTCCGGCTGAAGTACGGCAATCCGATGGACATGGACGATGTAGCGGTCGATTTCCCGGACATGCCGATCATCCTGGCGCACCCCTCGTTCCCCTGGCAGGACGAGGCCATCTCGGTTTGCCTGCACAAGCCGCAAGTGTATATCGATCTTTCGGGCTGGTCGCCGAAATATTTCTCGCCGGTGCTGATCCAGTACGCCAACACGTTGCTTAAGAAGAAAATGCTATTCGGCTCGGATTACCCGCTGATTACTCCGGATCGCTGGATGGCGGACTTCACCGCGATCAACATTAAGGATGAGGTCCGGCCGCTGATTTTAAAGGAAAACGCGGCGCGTCTATTTGGGTTTTCCTAGCCGCGGAACCGTTCGGCCTGTCATGATGGTCGTAGATTGCGGCGAACACTTCGCAACACGGCCGGTTTGTTCGGGGATGCATTCGAACGCTGCCTGAAGCACAACACCTCCATGCTGTCGGCAGCACTGGCCTTCTATGGGCTGCTGTCTCTGGCCCCTGCACTGTATTTCATAACGTCTGCGGCGGGAATTATTATCGGGCGGCGGGCCGCGCGCGGCCAGGTTCTCGCATGGGCCACTCAGATGGTCGGCTCCGGGGGATCCCGGTTGATCGGCGATCTCTTGGACCGCAGCAGTAAGAATGGATCGTTTGCGACCATCGCCGGCGTCGTATCTCTCGCCTATGGCGCCACCGTCGTATTCGGAGCTTTGCAGGATTCCTTGAACAGAGTCTGGGAGGTCCCACCAACCGAGCGCGGCTTCATCAAGCAGTTCTTCTTCAAGCGCCTGGTGTCGTTTGTAGCGGTGATGATTGTGGGCGTCCTGCTGCTGGTCTCCTTGATGATCGACGCGATCATTTCGGCCGCCGGGAAATTCGTGCCGGAGTCCCTGCCGGGCAGCCCATTTTTCCTGCAGACTGCGAATTTTGTGGCCTCGCTGGTTTTGGTGACCATATTGTTTGGTTTGCTCTATCGTGTCCTGCCTGATTCCTGGGTGGCGTGGCATGATGTGTGGACCGGCGCCGCCATCACCGCACTCATGTTTTCGACGGGGAAAGCTTTGATCGGACTGTACCTGGGCCACACCACTACCGGGTCCCCTTTTGGCGCGGCCGGATCCATCGTGATATTCCTGTTGTGGGTGTATTACTCCGCGCAGATTTTCCTGTTCGGCGCGGAGTTTACCGAGGTTTACGCCGTGGCCCGCAGAGCCCGGGCCGCCGCCACGCCCGAATCCACTTCGTAGCCCGCACAGGGCCGGCGCGGCGATGCTTGCGATCAGGAGCTTGATCTAACCGGCCCGCGGCAGGCTCCATTGTGCGGCCGAATAGAATAGGAAATACATGCCCACCGCCTACATTTGCCAAGGTGTCCGCACGCCCATCGGACGATACGGAGGGGCGCTGGCGACGGTCCGCACCGACGATCTGGCCGCGCATCCCCTGATTGCGTTAAAACGCCGGTTCCCCAACAGCGACTGGGAATCGATCGACGAGGTGTACTACGGCTGCGTCACCCAGGCCGGCGAGGACAATCGCAACGTAGCGCGCATGGCGTTGCTGCTGGCCGGCCTTCCCATGAGCGTTCCGGGCGTCACCGTCAACCGCCTGTGCGCCTCCAGTATGGAGGCCGTAGCCGTAGCCGCTCGCGGCATCGGGATGGGCGAAATGTCGCTGGCGATTGCCGGAGGAGTGGAGAGCATGAGCCGCTCGCCCTGGGTGATGCCCAAGCCTGCCGCGGCGTTTCCGCGCGATCCGCAGATCTTCGATACCACGCTCGGTTGGCGCTTCGTCAATCCGATCATGGAGCAGAAGTACGGCACTATTTCCATGGCCGAGACGGCGGAAAACGTGGCTGAGAAGTATAGCGTCGACCGCGCTTCGCAGGATCGCTTCGCGCTGGCCTCGCAACAAAAGGCCGCTAAAGCTAAAGCCGCGGGGGTGTTTGCCGAAGAGATCGAGCCGGTGAGCATCCCTGGTAAAAAAGGCTCGGTCACAATGATGGATGAAGATGAACATCCCCGTGCCGACACTACGCTTGAGGGCTTAGCCAAACTGCCCACGCCGTTTCGCAAGGGCGGTACGGTGACGGCGGGCAATGCGTCGGGTATCAACGATGGCGCGGTCGCCATGTTCGTCGCGTCCGAGCAGGCTGCCGCGAAATTCGGCCTGACGCCGATCGCGCGTTTTGTGGGCGCCGCCGCGGCCGGTGTGGATCCCAATTACATGGGGATCGGACCCATCCCGGCGGTCCAGAAGCTGTTGGGTCGTCTGAACATGAAGATGGACGATGTAGATTTTCTGGAGCTGAATGAAGCATTCGCCGCGCAGGCGCTGGCCTGTACCCGCGCGTTCGGGTTGCCGGATGACAGCCAAAAAGTGAATCCTAACGGCGGGGCCATTGCACTCGGCCATCCGCTGGGGATGAGCGGCGCGCGCCTGGTGCTCACTTCGGCGATGCATCTCAAGCGTACAGGCGCCCGCCGGACGATTGCCGCCATGTGCGTCGGCGTGGGCCAGGGAATGGCCTTGATGTTAGAGCGAGTATAAGCGAAGCAACCCGGCCGCCATCATCGCCAAACCCGCGAAGCGCAGCCAGATTCGGCTTACGCGGCTGTCCACGAGCGGCGTCGGTTCCGCAAACAAATCTCCCAGTATCGTGTTCGCCTCAATGCGGTGAGCTTCCGCCATGACCTTGTTGGCCACGCGAATCGAGCTCGCCGGATCGGTCAGCGTGTACAATCCCGCATAAATCAGCGGGATCAGCAGGCACAGAGAAAGTACGGCCTCAGGAGTTAACATACGGAATTTGTCATCGTACCACGTGATAAAACGCGCGTAACTAAGCGCGGAACCATGAGCAGATACTTCGGCGGATTAAGCCGGCGACTTTAGCATTCGCGATTGCAGGAATGTTCGCGCCTCCGCCAGCTCCAGGTTGCTGACGATGTGCGGCCGGGAAGGATAAACGTGCAACTCTACGTCGGCTCCCAGGTTCTGCAGTACCTCGGCGGTCTGGCGGGTACGCTGTTCCGGGATCCATTCGTCCATATCGCTGCCGGTGAGAAATACCCTTAGACCGCGCAGTGTTTGGGCATCGGCGGGATGCCAGTCCGTACCGGAAGGACCCATCAGGCATCCGCTGAAGACCACGATCGCCCCACAACAGCCGGGGTGACGCAGCGCGTATTCAACGGCGATGCAGGCGCCCTGCGAAAAGCCGACGATGAAAAGCTGGGGCGGGCTCAAGCGGCCGCCTTCGCTGGCGTCCAACACCAGCCGGTGGCAGCGCTCCACCGAGCGCGTCAGGAAGGGTTCATTCGATTCCAGCGGCTCGCTGAACCGCCCTGGGTACCACAAGCCATTGTCGGCATAGGGCGCGATCCAGCGGGTGGCGCCGATTTCGAGACCCGCGGCCAGGTCCAGCATTTCCTGCTTGGTGCGGGAGCGGCCGTGGAGCAAAATCCCGGCCCGTTGTGCCAAACCCCGCGGCTGGCCCGCCTCACGCAGCCGGACCCCTGGAGTAAGGGTCCGCGGGGAATGGATTGCCACAGCTTAATGCTTAGACTTGTCGCCGCCGATGAATTCGGCTTTGCGGCGCGAAACGGTGGAACCCTCCTCGACAGGCGTCAGGTGGTCGGGCAGAGTGGCCGCGGCGACTTTCTTAGCGTCCTTCGGAATATTGCCCTCGGGGACGACAATAGGATCCAGCATGGCCATGATCTCGGCGCGCTTTTCCTCAAACCAGGGCGGCAGCAACATGTGCGTGCCCAGCTCCGATGGATCTTCATCGCGGGCGAAAGCGCCTTGCGCCGTAGCCGCGCACTCCACCAGAATCCCGCCGGGGCAGCGGCAGTAAATCGAGTGGAAGTAGTTGCGGTCCTTGATCTCCGAGCAATCGGTATAGCCCAGCTCTTCGTAGATACCCTTCTGCTCGGCTAGCTTCTCGTCGCTCTCCAGATCCATGGCGACGTGGTGCGCCGTGCCGGCCCCGAAGATCCAGCTACCCGAGGGGCGGTCGGGCTCGTGCAGCAGGGTGACCGTTTTCGCAGCGCCGCCGCCGGCCACCTCGAAGCGATGAAAATTGGCGTCCGTGCCGGTCTTTTTGAAACCCAGAGCGTCGACAAAGAAACGTTCGGTCTCGCCGACTTCCCGAACCGATAGCACCGGTCCATGGAAGCCGCGCATGGTCACGTCACTGCTGACCTGATCCGTGGTCCACCCCTTGCGCTGGTCGGAATCCTCTTCCATTACCTCGATCTGTAATCCGGACGGATGGCTAAAGCGTAGATACTTCTTCCCGAAGCGCTCCTTGACACCCTCATTAGGCACCTTGTGGCGCTTCACGTGTTCTTCCCAGAATTTAATAGATCCCTTTGGCACACTGTAGGCCGTGGATTGGATTTGTCCCGAACCCGGACGGCCCTTGACGCGGTTGAACGGGAAGGTGGTGTAGACCGAGCCAGGCTCGCAGTCCGCATTCGCGTAATACAGATGATAGTGGGCGAAACGTCCGTCGAACAGCACGGTCTGCTTGATCAGACGCTGTCCGCAGACTTGGGTCATAAAATCGATGTCTTCTTGGGCGCCGGCGGCGCACACGGTGATGTGATGTAATCCTCGAACTAAGGACATGTCCGTCCCTCCGGCGAGATTATAGCAAAACATTTTGATACCGCACGCACAGCGGAACCTACGGTCCTGTGCGCGCGCGGGATCGCCCCGACGCCAGTTTCTCCCCGCCGGGCATGTCAAAATAGAATCTCTGGCTCATATACTTTCACTCTCAGAAGCGATCCGCGAAACGGTTCGCGACGGCGATACTGTGGCGCTCGAAGGATTCACCCATCTGATCCCCTTCGCCGCCGGGCATGAGATCATCCGGCAGGGCATACGCGACCTCACGGTGATCCGCATGACTCCGGACCTGGTCTACGATCAGCTCATCGGCGCCGGATGCGTCAAGAAGATCGTTTTCTCGTGGGGCGGCAATCCCGGGGTCGGGTCGCTGCACCGCTTGCGCGACGCAGTCGAAAGCGGCTGGCCCCAGCCCCTCGAGATAGAGGAACACGCCCACGCCGGCATGGCCGCGGCTTATAGTGCCGGTGCGGCGAACCTGCCGTTCGGAATGCTGCGCGGCTATGTCGGGACCGACCTAGTCAAGTACAACCAGCGCATCAAGTTTATAGACTGCCCGTTCACCGGAGTTAAGTTGGCCGCGATCCCGGCACATCGGCCGGACGTGACCGTGATTCATGCGCAGAAAGCCGACCGGAAAGGCAACGTGCTGATGTGGGGCGTGGTCGGGGTACAGAAAGAAGCCGTGCTCGCCGCCAGGCGCGCCATCGTGACGGTGGAAGAGATAGTCGACGACCTGCACGCGCCGCCAAATTCGGTGGTACTGCCATCGTGGGTCTTGAGCGCGGTCTGCGAAGTGAAAGGCGGGGCTTTTCCTTCGTACGCGCAAGGCTACTATCAGCGCGACAACGCGTTTTACAAGGCCTGGGACCTGATCGCGCGGGATCGGGCGACGTTTCAGACCTGGATCGACCGGCATGTGCTCGGCACCAAGGATTTCGGCGAGTTCAAGCGCAGTCTGGAAGGGGCGACCAGTCATGCCTGATAACAGGAATGATGCCGCCTACACCTCCGATGAAATGATGACTGTCGCGGCGGCGCGCATGATCCGCAACGGCGTGACGCTGTTTGTCGGCATTGGGCTGCCCAGCGCGGCCGCCAACCTGGCGCGCCTGACGCATGCTCCCGATACCGTGTTGATCTACGAGTCGGGGACCATCGGCGCGAAGCCCACGGTGCTGCCGCTTTCAATCGGCGATGGCGAGCTGTCTGAAACCGCCGATGCCGTGGTCTCAATCCCCGAGATTTTTTCGTACTGGCTGCAAGGCGGGCGGATCGGGCTCGGCTTCCTGGGCGCGGCGCAGATCGACAAGTACGCCAACATCAACAGCACTGTGATCGGCGATTACAATAAGCCCAAAGTGCGGCTGCCCGGATCGGGCGGCGCGCAGGAAATTGCCGGGTTTTGCGGCGAGGTGCTGATCACGCTGCGCCAGAACAATCGGGCTTTCGTAAAGAAACTGGACTTTCTAACTTCGGGGGGCTATTTCGAGGGTGGCGACAGCCGCCAGAAGCTCGGTTTACCCGGGAAAGGGCCCACTAACGTGATCACGGACCTGGGGATTCTGACTCCCGATCCGGTGACCAAGGAACTGACGCTGACAAGCCTGCATCCAGGCATCACTGTTGAGCAGGTGGTGGCCGCCACGGGATGGCCGTTGAAGGTGGCGCCCAAGCTGGACGCCACGGCGGCTCCCACTGCGGCGGAACTCAGCGTTTTGAGAGATTTGAACGAACGCACGGCGCGGGCTCACGCTGGACAGGCATAAAGTCGACTACTTAAAGGGGGACTGATGCTTACCCGCAGGAATGCTTGTATCGCGATGCTCGGAGCCGGCGCCGCGTCCAAAGTCAGCTTCGCCCAAAATTCACAGCGTTCCATCGACGATTTCTTCCGCGACTTCACGGATGATTGGGTCCGCATCAATCCCGATCAGGCGACATCCTTGCGTTACTTCACGGGCCCAGAGCAAGACCGGCTGGAGCGCCAGCTTACGCCCTTGACCCTGGCGTCCGCGCGCCAGAGGCTCCGGGCTGCTCGCAAGGGCTTAGGGGAGTTGCGCAAGTTCGACCGCACCGCGATCACGGAAACCCAGCGAGTTTCCGCCGAGGTAATGGCCTGGCAGTTGGAGATGGTGGTCGCCGAAGAGCCGTATTGGGACTACATGTTTCCACTGGAGCAAATGAACGGCTGGAATGTTTCCGCGGTGGAATGGTTCACCGTGGCGCGTCCGCTATCGAAGCCGAGGGACGCGGAAAACTACCTGGCGGCGCTGGGGCAGGTGAGCGTCCGCATGGAAGAGGCCATCGCGCTATCGCGCCGGCTGGCGGCGAAGAACGTCCTTCCTCCGCGTTTTATCATTGAGGCCACCCTCAAGCAGATCCAGAATTTCCTCGATCCGTCGCCGGGCCAGAATCCGTTCGTGACGGTGTTTGCGGATAAGATCGCCACGGTGGATGCGATCCCCGTCGCGCGGCGCGAACAGCTTTGCGCGGAGGCCGAGAAGATTGTGGGCGGGCAAATCTATCCGTCCTGGAAAAAAGCGGCTGCCATTCTTCAATCCCAGCTGGCACGCTCGACCAATGACGCAGGTCTGTGGCGGCTGAAGGGCGGAGCGGAAGCTTACGCCTTTTTTCTGCGGCGTTACACCACCACAAACCTTACGGCGGATCAGATTCACGAAATCGGATTGCAGCAGGTGGCGCGCATCGAGACCCGGATGGACGCTCTGCTGCGGCAATTGGGCCGCACCGCCGGGCCGGTGAAAGAGCGCATCGCGAAGCTCAAGCTGGATCTGCAATATCCTAACCCCAAATCGGAAGAAAGCCGCGAGCAGATCATGCGCGACATCGACGCGATCATTCGCGATGCCGAAAAACGCGCAGCCCTGCTGTTCGACCTGCGGCCGAAGGCGCCGGTGGTGGCCCGGCCGTTTCCGCGCTTCCGTGAAGCCAATGCCGCGGCCAACTACAATGCTCCGGCGCCCGATGGCTCGCGTCCGGGTACGTTCCAGTTTCCGCGGCGCGTCGAATGGATGACCAGTTTTGGACTGCGCAGCGTGGTGTATCACGAAACCGTCCCTGGGCATCATTTCCATATCGCCTTGCAGGTGGAAAATCACGATCTGCCACGCTTCATGCAAGTGCGCGCGCTGGGTGGAATCTCGGCGATCACCGAGGGCTGGGGACTGTATGCCGAGCGCCTGGCTGCGGAATCCGGCTGGTATGGCGACGATATCGAGGGCCAGCTCGGCCAGCTGGATTACGAGCTGATGCGGGCGCGGCGCCTGGTGGTGGATACCGGCCTGCACGCCAAGCGCTGGACCCGGCAGCAGGCCATCGACTACGGAATTGAAGCCAGCGAAGTGGAACGCTACACTGTGTATCCCGGCCAGGCGTGTTCGTATATGCTCGGTGAGCTGAAGATTCTGGAGCTTCGAGATAAGGCCCGGAGGGCGCTCGGCGATCGCTTCGCTCTGAGGGAGTTCCATAATACCGTGCTGCGCGCCGGCAGCGTCCCGTTGCAGGTTTTGGAAAGCCAGGTGGACGCTTACATCAATGCTGCCGCTTCTGCCATTCGTCTATGAACCTCTGCCCTCCCGCGTGGTTTTCGGCGCGGGATCGCTCCAAAAGCTCGCGGAAGAAATCGACCAGTTAGGCGTCATGCGGGCGCTGGTGCTGTGCACTCCCGAACAGCGTGCCATCGGCGCCGATATCGTCGTGATGCTGGGTGCTCGATTCGCAGGTGTATTCGATGGCGCGGCCATGCATGTTCCGGTGGGGGTGGCGGACGCCGCGCGAGAAAAGGCCAAGCGGGTGCGGGCGGATTGCTGCGTGGCAATCGGCGGCGGCTCGACCACCGGGCTCGCCAAGGCAATCGCCCTAACCGCGAAGCTGCCGATTCTTGCAATCCCGACCACCTACGCCGGATCGGAGATGACGCCGATCTGGGGAATAACGGAAGGCAACGTCAAGAAGACCGGGCGCGATCCTGTGGTTCTTCCGAAAACGGTGATCTACGATCCTTTTCTGACGACATCGCTGCCGGTGGCGTTGTCGGTCACCAGCGGGATCAACGCGATCGCGCATTGCGTCGAGGCGCTGTACTCACGGGACGCTAATCCGATCGTCTCGCTGATGGCCGAAGAGGGAATTCGGGCGTTGGCAAGCGGTCTTCCGGAGATTGCCAGGCAGCCGCGAAATATAGATGCTCGCTCAGGCGTGCTGTATGGGGCGTGGCTGGGAGGCGTATCGCTGGGCGCCGTCGGGATGGCTCTGCATCACAAGCTGTGCCACACGCTGGGCGGTACGTTCGATCTTCCGCACGCGGGAACCCATACCGTGATATTGCCGCATGCGGTGGCGTATAACGCTGCCGCGGCGCCCGAGGCTATGGAACGCGTCGCGCGAGCGCTGGGCGTAAGTTCAGCCGCGCAAGGCCTGTACGATCTTGCCGCTTCGCTGGGCGCGCCCGTCTCGCTGCAGGCGCTGGGAATGCGGCGTGAGCAACTGGACCAGGCCGCCGATCTGGCCGTCATGAATCCTTACTATAACCCCCGCCCGGTTACGCGCGACGGAGTTCGCAAGCTGCTTGAAGACGCCTTCGAAGGCCGCAGACCGGACGCGCCGCGGTACGCTGTAGCTCTGGAGGAGCGTCAATGAGCGAGCCGCGCAGGCATGTCCTGATTTGGGTAGCACCGGAGTTCTTAAAATCCTCGGGGATGATTCAACTCTTCACGGAAGCTTCCATATTCTTGCCTCCAGAGGACGACTTGGAGGAATACATCCGCTCCGCCGAAGAGGCCGGAGGTTTCGCGATGACGGGCCAGTTGGCGGAAGCGAATCATGGCGCTGGCATCTGGATTTCTCCAGCCAACGTTCCGGGGCTGGAGCTGATGGTTCCCTGGCAACTGGTCAAAAGCGTCGTTACGGCCGAGAGCACGCAGTCTTCCAAGGCATTCGGATTGATGAGTGCCCTGGCGCAGCCCGGTGCGGGCGCCAAGAGACAGCGCGAGCGGGGCGCCAGCCGTAAATAACGTAAAGTAGTGGTGTCTCAGGGGTAACGGCGGGCGGACATCCTGCTCCGGCCCCGCGACCATCCCACAGCCCGCATGACCACTTATCAGATAGACTCCCAGCATACCGGAGCGCACTTTAAAGTCCGGCATATGATGATCTCGAATGTAAAGGGCGAGTTCAGCCATATCTCAGGCTCGGCCGAATTCGATCCATCGAACCTGGCCGCTTCCCACGTGGAAGCCACCATCGAGACCGCGACCGTCAACACCCGCGAACCCCAGCGCGATAGCCACCTCAAGAGTCATGATTTCCTGGACGTAGCCAGATATCCGAAGATCACGTTCCGTTCCACCCAGATCGTTTCCGCCGGACAGGGCTGCTGTGAGGTTATCGGCGACCTGACCATCCGCGACGTCACCCGTGAAGTAACCCTCCACGTGGAATCCATTACACCTGAAATTAAGGATCCCGACGGGCGGCTGCGGCTGGGTGCGAGCGCTAGTACGAGGATCGCGCGTAAAGACTTCGGGCTCACCTGGAACGCTGTGCTTGAGAGCGGAGGGTTTGTGGTGGGCGACGAAGTCGATATTACCATCGACGTCGAACTGGTTCGCAAGCCGGAATGACGCTCTTCCGTTCGCGGACAATTTAGGTATGGCGGAGCTGGATCGGCAGAGGATGGAGCGCTATCTCTCCGAAGTATTTAAATCTCCCGTCTCGATCATCCGAATGGTCCCGCTGGGTGAACGCATCGGCGCGGAATCGATCAAGACCTACGGGTACGGCAAGCCCGTGCGAATCGATTACCAGATCGCCGGAAAAGAGGCCGGCAGCCTGGTCTTGCACACCATGAGTCCCAGTCCGTTCGGACACGAGTTGATGCCCGACCGCGCCCAGAATCTGCTGTGGGCATATCGTGCTTTTAATACTCTCCCTGGTCACGTGCGCTCGCTGGACGTGGGAGCCTTCCAGCCAGGCGCGCCGCTGATTTCTCTGGGCCAGGCTGACGAATTCTGCCTGTTGACCGAGTACGCGGAGGGCAAAGGCTACAATCTTGATCTGGAACGGATCCGCGATGCGGATACACTTTCGGATCTGGACTTATCTCGCGCCAACGCCCTCTGCGATTATTTGGTGAAGATCCACAGCGTCACCGGCGGCGATCCAGGTCTTTACAGGCGCCGCCTTCGCGAGCTGCTGGGGCACGGAGAGTGCATCATGGGCTTGACCGATTCCTATCCTCCGCACCCGCTGATTCCCGCCAGCCTGCTGGAAGAAATCGAGCACCGCTGTGTGAAGTGGCGCTGGAAACTCAAGCCGCTGAGTCATCGTCTTCGCCAGGTTCATGGTGATTTCCATCCCTGGAACATTTTGTTTGGACCCGGAACCGGCTTCCGCGTGCTGGATCGTTCGCGGGGCGAGTGGGGTGACCCGGCTGACGACGTCGTATGCCTGACCGCCAATTATCTGTTTTTTTCGCTGCAGCGAAGCGGACGTTTGGATGGCGCATTTGAGGTACTGTTCCGCCGGTTTTGGGAGCGCTATTTAGGCGCGAGCCGGGATCAAGAGATGTTACGAGTGGCGGCTCCTTACTTCGCATTCCGAGGACTCGTCATGGCGAATCCGGTCTGGTACCCGAAGCTTGAGGACCGGGTTCGCCAAAAGCTTTTTACGTTCATTCTGTCAGTGCTGGAGCTGGAAACTTTCGATCCGAACGAGGTCAACGCTTACTGTGGCGGATAGGACGCAGGCATTCGCAATTTGGGTGACGGGCCTCCCGGCTTCCGGAAAATCAACCGTCGTCAAGGCTCTGTCGAGTGCCCTCGCGGCCCGGGGAGTGGACGTGGCAGTGCTCGAATCGGACGTGTTGCGCAAGGTCTTCACTCCTTATCCGCGGTATGACGAAGAAGAGCGGAATATGTTTTATCAGCAGCTTGTTTACGTGGGTACGCTGTTCACCGGGCACGGCGTGCCCGTAGTCTTCGATGCCACCGGCAACCGGCGCGTTTATCGGGATCGGGCCCGTCAGGAGATCTCTAGATTTCTGGAAGTCTATATCGAGTGCCCGTTGGAAGTCGCCATAAGCAGAGATCCCAAAGGAATTTATCGAGCCGCCCGGGAAGGGACCGCGAAGATCGTGCCAGGTCTTCAAGAGACCTATGAAGCTCCCGAAAATCCAGATATTATCGTGCGCGGGGACCTGGAGGCGCCCGAAACCGCCGCCCAGCGGATTGTATCGAAGCTGGTCGAAAGGGGCTTTATCTCGTCCTGAGCATAGTGCTCCCCGATTGCTACAATGGGTTGTCGCGGAGAGGTGGCAGAGTGGTCGATTGCGGCGGTCTCGAAAACCGTTGAACCTTTACGGGTTCCGGGAGTTCGAATCTCCCCCTCTCCGCCATCCTCAATTCCCCTCCGAGCGATTTTTTCAGTACAGTTGATGCATGGCTTTTTGCGCAAGTTGCGGTGCCGAAGTACAAGGAAAGTTTTGTGCCAAGTGTGGCGCGCCGTCGGGCGCTCCGGCGGCCGGCGCTGCTAATCCCACGCCGCCGGGACCGTCATTCGCCCCCGCCTCGGCGCCAGCCTCGGCCGGGATGGACGAGAACGTCGCTGCGGCGCTGTGTTATCTTCTCGGCGTTCTCACCGGCATTCTGTTCCTGGTACTTGAGCCTTACAACCGCAATCCGGTCATCCGGTTCCACGCCTTCCAGTCGATCTTCGTGTGGATCGCGGCCGTTGTACTCGGCATGGCCGTGTCCGTGCTTGCCTATCCCATCGCGGCACTACCCTTCATCGGCTGGCTCATCGATATCCTTCTCTGGCTGGCATTCTCGCTGGGAGTGGTCGGGCTGTGGTTGTTCTTAATGTACAAAGCGTACAATAGGGAGCGGTTCGTTCTTCCAGTGATTGGGATCTGGGCTGAAAAACAAGCGCGATCCTAAGCTCCCGTACGTCTACCGAATATGCACGTTCGCCGTACCGTCCCGATTTTCTTTTGTCTGGCTGTCTCCGCCGTCTATGCGCAGGATCTGCGTGTGGATGTTCTCGATTTTTACGGTCTCCGTAAAGTGCCCGAGTCCCAGATCCGCAAGGCTCTGGGGGTCCGGGAGGGAGATCGAATGCCACCCTCTAAAGGCGATGCTGAAGGCAGATTGGACCAGATCCCGGGGGTTGTCGAATCGCATCTGGAAGCCGTGTGTTGCGATAACGGCCAGACTATTCTTTACGTCGGCGTTGAAGAGCGCGGCTCTCCGCACTTCGATCTGCGCGAGGCGCCCGAAGGAACCGTGGCGCTGCCGGATGAGATCGTGGGTGCCTACAACCGGTTTCTGGAAGCCGCCCAGGCTGCCTCCCGCCGGGGTTCTACAGATGAGGACCTGACTCATGGCCATCCCCTGATGGCCGACGGCTCCGCTCGCGCGGTTCAGGAGATGTTTCCCGCGCTGGCCGACCAATATCTGGCGGAGATCCGGAATGTGCTGCGCAATTCCGACGATGAAGCGCAGCGCGCCATGGCCGCCTACGTTCTGGTTTACGCCAGGCGCAAGGGCGATATCGTCAACGATCTTCAGTACGCGCTGAAGGACGCCGATGCCGGCGTGAGAAATAACGCCGTCCGTAGCCTAATTACTCTCAGCGTGCTGGCCAAGCTCGATCCGTCGTCGGACATCCGCATTTCTCCCACCTGGTTCATCGAGATGCTGAATTCGCTCTCCTGGTCGGATCGCAGCCGTGCTCTCGGGGCGCTCCAGACCCTGACCGACAGCCGCGATCCCCTGGTCCTCGACCAATTGCGCACGCGGGCGCTGGACGCGTTAATCGACATGGCCCGGTGGAAGACGCTCAGCCATGCTCTGCCGGCATTTATCCTGCTGGGTCGCGTTGCCGGGATGCCCGAGCCCGAGATCCAGGCCGCCTGGACCAGCGGAGATCGGGACGTGGTGATCGCCGCCGCTAAGAAGAAGGCGAAATAATCACTCGGCTAATCCGAGCGCACAGGGCGCGCCGGCTACCGAGTCGGAAATTATGGCTGCCGGCGCGCTCCGTTGTGCGCGCTAATCTTGCGTCCGCCGCTGCTCGCACTGGCAGCAGTCGCTGCAGCGCAGGCATTTTACGCAGCGATGGTTCTCGCAGGTGTCCTTGGTGCAATGCACGCAGATTTCGGTGGAAGGCTCTCCACAGATGCTGCATGCGAAGGTGGTGGTCTCACTCACAGTCCGGCTCTCCTACTTCGCCTTGGTATTTCTCTTGGCCGGCGCGGCCGGCGGGCGCGACGTGTTCAGGGATTCGCGGCAGCGCTGCGCTTCCCGGTCCATCACCGCTAACTGCTGCTCGTTTTGGGCGGCCAGATCGGTAATGTACTGGCGCAGCTGATCGCGTTGGGTGGCATGTACGCCCACGGCTTCCGCCAACTGATCGCCAGCCGCGGGATTCTGGTACTTACGCGCGCCTTCGGACAACGATTCTAAGCGCCATTCCACCGCCTGGAGCCGAAAATACAGCTCTAATGCCGCCGTCAGTTTCTCCGGCTGCTTCTCCAGGGCGCGCGCGCTCTGATCCAGATAACCCAGTTCCTGTTGTGCGCTTTGCCACTGCCCGACATACGCCGCTGGAGCGCCTTGCGCCACCCACGCCTGGGGAGTCAACCCCGCCACTACCGGCTTCAGCTTGGCCACTTGCGCGGCCAGCTCACGAACGCTTTTTGAAACATCCCAGGGTGCGGGAACGCTAGGGGCTGCCTGCCCCCACAAAGAGATTGAAATCACCGGGAAACACAGTAGGAGGGATTTCATAGGCCTACCCGCTAGTGTCGCACGGGCGCGGCGCGAGTCTTTAATCTGAGAGCTTAGCGCAGCAGAGGCAGCGAGCTCGGCGGCGGCGGCGGGGGCGGGGGAGCATCCGGAGGCGGAGTCTTTCCACCTGAGTCGCCCACCGAGCCGGTGCCGCCGCCCGGAAGAGTAATCTTCCCGGGACCGCTCGAACGACCCACAATCGCGATTACGTTGACCACAATCCGCAGTGCTTGCCGCGCGGCGTTGCCTTTGTCCAGCCCTTGCGCGATGGGCTCATTGCGATACACGCGGAAGACTTCGCCGGCATTGACTACTGCCGCATTCCCACCCAACAAATTGTGCCGCACTTCCACCGTGCCGTCCTCGACCTCGACGGTAGTGGTCTCGTCATCGTCGTTCACGGTGACGTCGAAGGTAGTGCCGCGCACGGAAATCACGGCGACCGGCGTCGTCACGCGATTCGGATTAGGCGTCGCGCCCAAATGCTCGATGTGCACCCGTACTTTTCCCAGCACCACGTTGAGCAGGTCGCGCCAGTTGCCGGGATTCTCCCGGAACACGAACGTGGAATTCGGATAAACCTCGATCGTGCTGCCGTCCGACACCTGGAGCACTGCGTGTCCATCCGGGCCGGTCACGATCCGCTGCGTCACCTGGATGCTGTCGCCCGCCGAAAGCGCCCACGGCTGGAAATCTTTCAGAACCGAAACCTGTCCGCTCAACGTCACCACTTTTGCCGCGTAATTACCCGCGTCGGAAGGCAGGAATTGGCCCAGACACACCACGGCTGTCATTGTCATCAGAAGCGACAACCTCGCCGTCGTGGATCGCATGATCCTGATCATTTACCAGACATCGGCCGAAAAACAGGTAAACCCCACCCTCGCCTGGGAGTACCAGGCTCAGGCATGGAGTTAGTCTAACATCAAAAGTGCACTTGCAAGCGCGGCTCCGAAAGGATTTTTTTGGTCCCAGGGGCACTGAAATCAGTAGTTTCGCGTCGTTTCGGCCGATAGTTAAAGGGTACAATGGACTCGTTCCGTGAGTAACAAAGCCACACTGGGCCTAGGGCTCATCGCCCTGGCTCTGGCAGCGTCCGCCACCGCGCAGACTCCAGATTGGAGACGCGTAGGCAATGCTGCCATCGACCTCGATCTGGCTGGTCTAGCCACCGGGCCTGTGGAGCGGGTTTGGTATGCGCCAGCGGGCGATCAACTCGTGATTCGTACCTTCTCTGGTAAAACCTTTGAAACCAGTGATTTTGATACTTGGATCGCAGCGCCGGCCGATGCCCTTGCGCCGCCTGCGCCGGAAGGCCGGGCACTGAGCCTGCCTGAGAGTGGTGCGGAAGTTCGCAATCCCGCAACTCCCAGTCCACGCGTTTATGGCTTAGGACGGTTTGTGTACCGTTCGGACGACAGCGGCAAGAACTGGGAAAATCTGACGGCGTTCCATGGGCTGTCCATTGTCGGAGACAAGCTTCGGGATCTGGCGATCTCGCCTTCGAATGAAGACGAAATCGTGGTGGCAGGTTCGGCGGGAATCTTTCGTTCGCTGGACGGCGGCCGGTCCTGGAGTAGCCTCAACGAAAACCTTCCCAATCTTCCCGCGGCCCGCTTCCGCAATCTTCCAGAAGGGCCGCTGGGCGCCCAGGTCGAGCTGCCTGGCGCGTTTGTTATCGAATGGCAGCCCGGCGAACGTCAGGCTTGGAGGCCAGCGTACAACGCCGAGGCGGCCGGCGAGGTGGTGTACCGCCAGTTATTGAGCCAGACGCGCGGGGCTGCCGTCACCTCGATTGACATCGTCCAAACCTATGTCTATACCGGCATGGGGGACGGCCGCATCATCGTCTCCTCCGATAGCGGGATTAACTGGCAGCCCGAGAGACGCATTGGCCAGAGCGGAGCCGTCACGGCCTTTTGGGTGAATCCCGACGATCCACGCGTCGCTCTGGCGGTGCTCGCCGCGCACCCCCATGGGCCCGAAGGAATTCCGCCGCGCATCCTGCACACCATTGACGGCGGCTTGTCCTGGGACGATATTTCCGCGAATCTCCCCGATGTCACCGTCCATGGCGTCACAGCGGATCCCAGCGGCAACGCGATCTACGTCGCCACCGATCAGGGCGTCTTCTTTGTCCGGACCAATCTCAACGTTTTAAGCGTCGCGACGCCCTCGTGGGTGTCGCTGGCGGGCTTACCGCCGGGCTTGTTGAATACACCAGCGACCGACGTGAAGCTCGACTCAGGCGCGATTCAGTTGTGGGTGGCGCTCGAAGGATACGGCGTGTACCAGACCATGGCGCCGCATCGCGCCGGGGATCCCCGGCTGATCACTTCCGCCGGTCTGATCGCCCGTGCGGCCGCTCCCGGGACTCTATTTAGCGTCGAAGGCGCCCGCGTGAATTCCGCCAATGCCGGCGGACTGCCGGTGCCGGTGCTGTTCGCCAACGACAGCGGGTCGCAGATTCAGATTCCGTTTGAAATGCGCGGCGATTCGGTAGCACTGGCCATCGACGGGCCCGGCGGAGCGCGCACGCTCCCGTCCCTGCCGCTGGTTTCGGCCGCACCCGCCATTCAACTGGATCCCAGCGACGGGGCGCCCCTGCTGCTCGATGCCGATAACGGCGTGCTGCTGGATGCCATGCACCCGGCCCATTCGCATGCGCGCGTCCAGATTCTGGCCACCGGCCTGGGCCAGGTGCAGCCGGCGTGGCCTACCGGTCTGCCGGCTCCGCCTGACACGCCGCACACGGTGGCTGCTCCCGTTCGCGTTCTGCTCGATCGCAATCCGGTGCAGGTCACGCGCGCGATTCTCGCCCCGAATTACGTGGGCATGTATCTGGTGGAAATCGAGATCCCCAACATCGTCAATTACGGGCCCGCCGAGCTGTACATGGAGGTGGACGGCCAGCCAAGCAATCGCGTCAGGGTATATATTGAACCTTGATGAGATTTGCCGTCCTTCTGCCCACCGTTTTCATTTCCAGCCTGATCTTGCTATCCGGACAGCAGCCAAAATATGACCAGCTTGCGCCCTATTATCCGACTCCTCAAATAGTGGTCGATAAAATGCTTCAGTTAGGTGGACTGAAAGCCGGCGAGAAAATGTTCGACCTGGGTTCGGGCGACGGGCGCATCGTGATCATGGCGGCTCAGAAATACAAAGCCGACGCTACTGGAGTGGAACTGAACGAGTCGCTGGTCCGCCAGAGCATGGACCGCATCAAAACCTTGGGCCTCGGGTCCACCGCCCGCGTGATCCACGGCGATCTTCTGCAGCAGAATTACTCCTCCGCCGATCTCCTTACCGTGTACCTGCTGCCGGTCGGGAATGAGCTGGTGACGCCGATTCTCGAAAAGCAGCTCAAGAAAGGCGCGCGCATCGTGGCGCACGATTTCGAGTTCTCCGCCTGGACTCCGGTCCAGAGCGTGAGCATTGATGACGATGGCGAGGGTCGCAGCCATCGCTTGTACCTGTATCGTCGTTGATAACGATGGAAGCCAGGACGGATTAAAGCCGGATGGTTCCGTATCATGGGCGGCTGGCTCTGCGCATCGCGCGCCTGATACTCGCCCTGGCGTGCGCGGCGGCTTACATTCGAACCGCGGGATTCGAGCAGAACTGGGTGACGGCGCTGGTCGCCGCCTATGCCGTCTATTCCTTGGGCGCCGTGTTCGCCGTGCGCTACGAGACTCCTATTCGAGCGGCCACCGCGATCGTGGCGGACGCCACCAATTTCGCCATCTGGACCTGGCAGGCTCCTGGAGACTGGCAGCCTGCTCTGGCCTGCGGGTATCTGCTGGGGTCCACCGTGCTGTTGCACGATCTGGTGCGGGCCGCAATCACCTTCGCGGCGGTGCTTTTTATCGCCCTCATTCTCCCCGCCGGCCGCAATGGCAATCTGGTCTGGACGGTAGTCGCCACGGGCGCCGCAGCCGCGGCCGTCGGTCTTTATAAGCGATATCTCGAAGAACGCATGTCCACTACGCTCCGTCACAACGTCATGATCCGGTCCCAGTCACAGCTAGCCCGGGAAGCCGAGCGCCAGCGCATCGCCGCCGATTTTCACGACGGCCCATTGCAAAGCTTCATCAGTTTTCAGATGCGCCTGGAAGTGATCCGCAAATTGCTGAAGCGCGATATCGAAGCCGGCACGCGCGAACTCCAGCTGCTGCAGGAGCTGTGCCAGTCGCAGGTCACCGATCTCCGCAGTTTCGTTCGCAGTATGCGTCCGGCGGATGAGGGCATGGGACTGGCTGCCTCGCTCAGCCGCATGGCCGAGCTGTTCCAGCGAGACTCAGGCATCATTGCCACCTTTTCGGGAACCGATCTGCACGATCCCGCCAATACCGAGGTTTCCCTCGAAGTGCTGCAGATCGTCCGCGAGGCGCTGAACAACGTCCTGAAGCATTCCGGTGCGACTCGCGTGGTCATCTCGGCTTCGCGCGTCGATCATGATCTACAAATCTCAGTGGAAGACAACGGCGAAGGATTCCCTTTTACCGGTTCGTTTTCCCTGGAAGAATTAGAGCTGTTGCGCCTGGGACCAACCAGCATTAAGCGCCGGGTGAAGGTGCTCGAAGGCGACTTGGAACTCGAATCCGGGCCGGGCCGGGGTTCCAAGCTTGCCATTCGCGTGCCTCTCTAAGATGCGGATCGCCCACGTTCTTGCGTTCCTGCTGCTGCTGCTCTCCGGCTGTGGGCGCTACACCGATTTCACATTGCCGGCTCCCGATGCCGCCGGGCCCCGCGCGCCGTTCACATGGGAGGCTAAGCCGGAACCGGTCATCGCTCGCGGCGACTCCTCCGATGTCCTGAACCCCTCGGTAGTTCGATTTCAAGGAGCTTACTGGAACTTCTATTCCGAGTACGATGGGCACAGCTGGCACACCGCCGCCGCGACTTCTTCCGATGGACTCGCGTGGACCAAACTCGGCCGCGTGCTTTCTCCCCAGGCATCGGAAGGATCCTATATCGCGGCAAACGGATCGGCACTCGCGGTGGGTGACGAAATTCTTTACTGGTATGAAATCGGCTATCCGTTACGTATCGCACTCGCCCGTTCGCGCGATGGAAAGAATTGGACGCGCCAGGGCGAACCCGTTGTTGCGCTGGGGCCGCGCGGCAGTTTCGATGAACGGGCAGTCGCCGATCCATATGTAATGCATACGCGTAACGGATTTTATATGTTTTATCTGGGCCAGGACCGCGCCCGCCGCCAAAGCCTGGGCGTCGCGCGTTCCACCGATGGCGTCGTGTGGGAGAAACTGCGAATCAACCCAATTCTCGAACCCGGTGGGCCCGGAGCGTTCGACGAAAACGGCTTGGGCGAGCCCGCCGTATGGACCTCGGGCGGCCAGTGGTGGATGCTGTACACCGGCCGCGACAAGGGCGAGCGCCGTCGCCTGGGTCTGGCCCGTTCTGTCGATGGTGCCCGATGGGAACGCGTTCAAAACTTTGTTGTCTCAGGAACGAACACCTGGGACAGTCAAGTTGTCTGCGACCCGAGCGTGGAGCAGATGCCCGATGGAACGATCCGTGTCTGGTTCGGCGGCGGCGATGTGGCGCGGCCCGATCAGGGTCTTCACGGCCAGATCGGCTTGGGCACGCTGCGCGGACAATAGGCTCGGCTCTGCGCTGCTCAAGAATTGATTTTCCAGAGTTTTCAATCCTGTATCGAAACGGCACACGCAACTCATGGAAACAGGATTGAAACACGAATATCCAGCAAACAGCGGCCAGATGTCGAACCTTTTGGCTGGTCGTTGCGTCTAATGGGCATGGGTCTCGTGCCAGAACTGTTCTCTGACTACCGAAACGCCTTTGCCGAGTTTGCGCAAAAGGTCCGCCAAGCCCGCGCGTTAGTGGTAGCCGCACATCCGGACTGGCAGGCGATCGACGCGGCCCTTCTGGAAGTGGAGAAGGCGCGCGTGAACTATGGTCATCGGCGCGATATTCTGGCGGAACAGCTTTTGACCTCCGCACCTAAGGCGGGATTCCCTAAGCTCGCATCAGATTCGCTCGAAGCGCGTGTCAGGGAGGTCGCGGAGCTGCGGTGGGAACTCGCAGGACAGCCGGAAGGCACGGACGATGAAAACTGGTACCGCGCCGAGGATATTGTGCGCGGTGCCACGGCAGCCTAGCCTGCCAGCCGGGACTACTTCTTCTTACTAACTTGGCTGATCTTGGTTACGGTAATGCTGTCGCCCTTCAGATCGCCGGTAACCGACACCATCTGACCCGCTCGTTGTTGCAGTGCGGGCAGAGCCTGGTTTTCTATCTGGAAGACCTTCCCGTCGCTTACCAGAACATATTTGCTCCCGGCTTTTACGCACGCCAAGGTGCAATCCCTGTCGGTTTTCAGGTCCTTATGCTCGGCCAGCATTTTGGCATGAGTGGCCCCGCATGCGCTGTCGGAAATTTCCCCGGTCCAGCTGGCGCCGTACATGGAAGCAGCAGCAAGCGTTAAAAGAGCGAATGTTTTGATCATGAAAGACATCTCCTCCCTGACTAGAGTCTTTGACGAAGGAGAATGTTTCGCGAAAAGAGCGTGCGGGACCTACTCGCGCTTAGCAACCTGAAGCTGGCTCAGCGATTCCGCGTAGGCGGCGATTCCTTTGTACAGCGCCTCAGCGATCTTCTGGCGGTGCTCGGACTTGCGCATCAGCGCTTCATCGCTGGCGTTGGTCAGGAATCCGATTTCCGCCAGCACGCTGGGCATCTGCGCGCCGATCAGCACCACGAACGGCGCTTTCTTGATACCCCGGTTCTTCGTGGCGCTGGCCTTGGTTAACCTATACAGAGACGTTTGCAGGCGCGAGGCGAATTCACGCGATTCATCGATCTTATCCTTCAGCGCGATTTTCTCCAGCATGTCCTTCAAGTCGAAAATCGAACTCTCCGCCGCCGCGTTCTCGCGCGCCGCCAGGTCCAGAGCGCTTCGGGACGTGGTGAAGTTCAGATAGTACGTTTCCACGCCGGTCACCGATTTCACCGGCGAAGAGTTGGCGTGGATCGACAAAAACAGGTCCGCCTTGGCGTCGTTGGCGATTTTAGTGCGGCCCTCGAGCGAAACGTAAGTGTCGTCGGTGCGGGTGAGGATAACCTCGCTTCCGAGCCGGTCCTCCAGCAGCGCTGCCAGCCGCTGCGAGACGTCCAGAACCAGATCCTTTTCGTACAGCCCGGAAGGACCATGCGTGCCCACGTCGTGACCACCGTGACCCGGATCGAGCACCACGCGTCCCAGCTTCAGACCCAGCGCGCGCGTCAGGGACCGTTCTCCGTCAGTGTTGCGCGCGGCCGGTTTCGGCTCCGGACCCACGGGTTTTCGGGGGAGAACGGCCGCAGGGGTTGCTGTTGACGTCCGGCTGACGGGCGTCAGCATGGCGGGCGCGGGCAGAGTTTTCGCGGCCAGCTGGGGTTCTGCGTGAGCTTGCGGAACAGGCGTGGGCGCGGCTGGCTCCTCAGTTGTCGCGGGCGCCTCGGCAGTCTTCGTGCCCTTAGCGCGGAGTTCCACTATCAGTCGCTCGGGATTGGACAGTTGAGACGCCGTGAAATCGGCGGCCTGCTCCAGATCAAATACGATCCGCGTAGTTCCCGGCTGGGTTTCCGCGATGCGGATTTGCTTGAGCATATGGTCGCCCACCGTGATGATCTTATGCACCACGACCGGACGGGACCCTTGCACGTCGAAAAACAGGCGCGGAGGAGCGTCCAGACTGTCGTACTTGAATTTGAACTCGCCGGAAACTTCGACGGCCACGCGGGTGGTGTCGCCGGTGGACCAAAAGCGGACCGCCGTGACCTTGTTCGCGGCCTGGCCGAAACAAGGCGCGTCCAGACACAGCACGCCCAGGCAAACCATACCCAGGCACACGGGGGGCGCGGCCGCCAGAATCAGAGAAAGGATCGCGCGCAACCGGTTACTGCTGCGTGGTCCCGAGATGCAACCTGCCTTCGGCATCGACAAACGGCTCCAGTTTCGGGTGTGTTTCCTCCGTCACCCCAACTGGCGGAAAAGCAGGCTCCGCCAAGTGTTGCGCGGCTGCCTTTTTCGCTGCTCCGTACTGCTCGCCCACCCGGTTCACATAATTTTGCGTCTCCGGATATGGCGGAATCCATTTGTATTTCTGCACGGCGCCGGGCCCGGCGTTGTAGGCCGCCAGTGCCAAGCGATCGTCCTTGTACAGGTTCTGTAAATACTTAAGATAGCGCACTCCCGCCTCGATGTTCTGGCGGGGGTCGAAACTGTCGCTCACGCCCAGGTCGCGGGCGGTGGGCGGCATCAACTGCATCAGTCCCTGAGCGCCTTGGGGTGAAACGGCGTAGGGGTTATAGTTGCTCTCCACCTGAATGATGGAATGCACCAGTAGGGGATCCACGTGATTGTCGCGGGCCGCCTTCTCTACCATCTCGGAAATGTCGATCGACGCCTGCTGCCGGGTTACCGTCGCGTCGCCTGCGGGGCTCGCGGCCGGAACTACGCTGCGAACCAGTTTCCCCGTGCGGCGGTCGGCGCGGACCACCAGCGTCTTCCGCGCGGCAGAATCCGCGGCGAACATTTCAGATGGGGAGGCGGCCAACATCATGGCAAATGCCAATATGAAACAAATATACACCTTTTTGTTTGTCAACATGCTGGCTGCGATTGCTACTATCTTCTCATGCCGAGCCGCAGGCGCTTCATGGAAAGCCCCAGGGCAGGCTTTGTTCTGGCTGGGGGCCGTAGCTCCCCTATCGGCCGGGATAAAGCGCTGCTGCCATGGAAAGGGTCCACCCTTATTGAATCGGTTGCCCGGGAGGTTTTCGTTGCAGCCGGGAACGTTACTCTGATTGGATCCCGTTCTTTGGCCGGGGACCGCTACGGAAACATTGGATTTCCAGTAATTTACGACCAAGTGGAAGGTTGCGGCCCCCTGGGTGGCCTGCACGCTGCCTTGAGCATCACGACCACTGGTCTGGAACCGCTGTGCGCCGCGTATCACGTCCGGCTGGTACCCCTGGTCAAACCCGCGATCGACTCCAAACTGCTCAAAATGCATGACTTCATCTCAACCATCGAGGCCCGCTTGTGGCCCGCGCCGGACTCCACCCCATTCCGCAATTTGAACACTCCAGAACAGCTGATTTCTGAACGGGAAGCACGATGAGCGAGGCCTCCTCCCATTACATCGAGTTCGCCGACGTCTATAAGACGTTCGATAAGCCGGTTTTAGTCGACGTCAGTTTTCACGTCGATGCCGGGGAAACGCTGGCCATTATCGGGCGAAGCGGAGTCGGTAAGTCCGTGAGCCTGGGGCACATAATGGGATTCCTGAAGCCGGATCAGGGCCGCGTGTATGTATCCTATTCCGATATTACGGACATGCCCGAATCCGAGTTGCGGCGCATTCGCAAGAAAGTGACTATGGTGTTCCAATCCGGGGCGCTGTTCGATTCGCTGACCGTCGGGGAAAATATTCTGTTTTCGCTCGAGACTCGCGATGATTACAACGAAAAAAACAAGGAAGATGTGGTGCGTGGACTGCTAAACCTGGTGGATCTGGGCGATGCCGTAGACGTCTACCCGACGGACCTTTCCACCGGGCACAAGCGCGCCGTGGCGATCGCGCGAGCGCTGGCTGCACAACCGGAATGCATCCTATACGACGAGCCCACCACCATGGTGGATCCGATTATGAGCGACCACCTGATCGGCCTGATGCTGCGCCTGAAGAACCAGCTACGGCTGACTGCGGTGGTGGTTACCCACGACCTGGACCTGATGCGGCGGGTGGCGGACAAAGTGGTGGTGCTGTTTGAAGGCCGGTCTATCTACTTCGGACCGGTGGCGGAGCTGGACAAATCGCCACATCCGCATATTAAGGAATTCCTGGCGATGGACCAGGTAGCGTGAGTACGATAAAATCAGTCTTTGCCATCGAGCTTGGTCGCTATCTACCCCGGGTCGTTTGATCCCATCACCAATGGGCACCTGGATTTAATTGCCCGGGGCAGCCGCATGGCCGGACGCCTGATCGTCGCGGTACTTCGCAATCAGGCTAAACACCCGTTGTTTAGCGTGGAAGAGCGCCTGGAAATGATCGCGGAAGTGGTCAAGCCGTACGGGAATGTGGAGATCGCGGCGTTCGAAGGACTGCTGGTGGATTTCGCGGCTTCGCGCGGGGCGACCATGATCGTGCGCGGCATGCGGGCCGTCTCCGACTATGAGTTGGAGTGGGAGATGGCGCTGATGAACCGGCGGCTGAAGCCGGAGATCGAGACCGTCTTTCTGATGGCCGGTGAGGAGTACTCGTTCATCAGCTCACATCTGGTGAAGGAAGTGGCCGCGCTGGGCGGGAACGTGAGCGACGTGGTACCGCCGCTGGTGGAAGCACGTTTGAAAAAACGCATCGCGGCAGGAAATAGGACATAAGGAGTGCAGAGGTAAATGCCGACCGTACAGGAATTAGCGGAAAGAATCTCGTGGATCAGTGAATCGTCCACCATGAAGGTGGCCGCGGAAGCGGATCGCCAGCGCCGCGAAGGTGTCGACGTAGTGGACTTCAGCGCAGGCGAGCCGGATTTTCCGACGCCCGACAATATCAAAAACGCGGCGATTGAAGCGCTGCGGCAAAACTTCACCAAGTACACGCCCGTCAGCGGCACGGTGGAACTGAAACAGACCATCTGCGACTATCACAAGCGCAGCTACGGAACGTCCTATTCTCCGAAGGAGTGCATCGCGACCATCGGCGGCAAGCACGCGATCTTCAATCTGGTGCAGGCGCTGGTCGATCCGGGCGATGAAGTGATCATCCCGGTTCCCTACTGGGTGACGTACAAGGACGTGGTCAACTTCGCGGCCGGCAAGTGCGTGTTCGTCGATACCGATGAACAGGAAGGTTTCGTTCTCTCCGCGGCGCAGGTGGAGCGTCATCTGACGCCCAAGACGCGGATGATCCTGCTCAACTCTCCCTGCAATCCCAGCGGGGCGGTGTATGAACGGTCGGAGATGGAAAAGATCTTCCGGATCGCCAAGGACCGCGGCATCTGGATCATGACTGACGAGTGTTACGAGCGCTTCCTCTACGACAGCGAGCTTTTCTCGCTGGCTTCGCTGCCGGATGCCAAGGATACGGTGGTGGTGGCCGGGTCGCTCTCGAAGACCTACGCGATGACCGGATGGCGCATGGGATTCGTCCTGGGCCCGGCGCAGGTGGTGGCGGGAATCAACAAGCTCCAGAGCCACACCACCTCGAATCCGACGTCCATTACGCAGAAAGCTGCCATCGAAGCGTTGCGCGGGCCGCAGGAATCGGTGGGTATCATGCTGGCCGAGTATCGGCGTCGTCGCGATTACGTGATCGGCCGGCTGCGCAAGATGCCGGGCGTTAAAGCCCAGGAACCTCGCGGCGCATTCTACGCCTATCCGAATGTAAGCGCGGCGTTCAAAAACGGCATTACGGACTCGATGAGCTTTTCCGAAAAGCTGCTGGCGGAAGAGCACGTGGCCGTGGTTCCTGGTGAGGCATTCGGAACGGCCGATCATATTCGGCTCTCCTACGCCACCTCGATGAAGGAGCTGGAGCGCGGGCTGGATCGGCTGGAGCGGTTCGTTAAAGCGCACGTTTAGTGCGTAAAAGAAGATGCTGACGCGGCTCACTCCGCGCTTCGTACCGAAAGTCTGGGGCTCCACACATTTGGAGCCCTGGTACCACGACACGGGCGAGAAGATCGGCGAAGTGTGGTTCGAGCCGCGTCCAGGTGCTCCGAATCTGCCGCTTCTCATCAAGTTCCTGTTCACGACGGAGCCTTTATCGGTACAAGTGCATCCCGAAGGCAAGACCGAGATGTGGCACATTCTGGCGGCCGAGCCGGGCGCGAAGATCGCTGCCGGGTTCCGCGAGAAAATCTCCGAAGAACGGTTACGAGCCTCGGCCCTCTCGGGCGAAATCGAACAGCTGCTGGAATGGCACGAAGCCCGGCCCGGCGACACATTTTTCATTCCCGCGGGAACGGTGCACGCCATTGGCGCCGGACTCGCGTTGTGCGAAATACAGCAGTGGTCCGATGTCACGTATCGACTGTTCGACTACGGCCGTCCGCGTGAGCTGCATCTGGACGAAGGCGTGCGCGTGAGCCGGATGGGTCCACATGCGGCGCGGCAGGCCGCTCGCGAAGGCACACTGGTGTCCTGTCCGTTCTTTACTACCGAAAAAGTGCGGGTGGATGGCAGCGTATCCTGCAAGGCCAGTATGATCGTACTTCTCGAAGGAAACCTGGAAATCGGCGGGCAGCCAGGCAGGGCGGGCGAGGCTTGGTATGCGGACGGGGCCACGGTCGAACTCCAAGGGCAGGGGACGGTTTTACTTACTTCTTAGGAAAAGAAGACCCGCAGGGTGGTGAAAGTCAGCGCGTGGGTCACCATCGACGCCCGAATACTGCTGGCTTGGCGGAAGGCCAAACCGTAGAAAATACCGGCCACCCCTGCCAGCAGCGCGAAACGCCAGTTGGGGAACGACTGGTAGGGCAGATGCACCGCTCCAAATATGAGCGAGGTCGCGATCAGGCCGGCCCATTCATTGCGCAGCCAGCCGACCATCCATTGCTGGAGTAAGCCGCGGAAGAAGAACTCCTCGCCCAGCGACAGAACCCACATCCCGCCGAAAAAATAGAACACCGCGATCACCGGGGTCCTGATCCATGAAGTTGTGGGCGGGTGGAACTTGCCCCAGCCGATCCACCAGGCCAGCGCGGCCACCACCGGCAGCATGAGCAGGAAGAAGAGCGCGCCGATCCTCCATTCGCGCGGCGAGGGCCAGAATCCGAAGCCGACTCCTTGCACGCGGCGGACGCTCAGGAGTGCGAAGGCGCCGGTCCGGATCCACATGGCCTGTCCCAGAGCCTCGAGTGGCAGCCGCGGATCCGGACGAACGTACAGCGTCGCAAAAACCTTGGTCAGGACCACGGCGGCCAACAGCACCAGCAGAAGCAGATCCACGGCGGCCTTTTGCGGCAGCACAACGTACCAGAACGATACCAGCCCGGACAGCAGCGCAATGCCCGCCAGCGCCTGCCAATGAAACGATCCGAAGGCCAGCGAAGCGGCGCAGTAGGGGGCGATCGCCGCCAAAACCAGGATCGCGGCCACGCCCACGGGCCGCAGTCTCTCGAGTTTCTTCCGCCAGCTTTCGACCCCCAGGGTCAGGAATAGGGTCGCTTCCAGCAGAAACGCCGGAAGTGCGGCCAGCACCACGGAAGAGGGGATGCCCCGTTGCAGGCCATAGACATATCCCGCCGTAGCGCAGGCCAGCCAGAATAGCGGCAAAGCCCAAAAGATCATGCTCGTCGGTTAATGGTAGCGTAACCTTTCTCTGTGTCGCGAGTATTCTCGTATGTAACCGTGAACATGCTGGTAAATACCAAGGACAACGCGGTGATGGCGGAGGTGAGCGCGGGCCAGGTAGCTCGGCTCGCCCTGCTCTTCGAACGCCATCACCGGGCTTTGTTCCGCTATTTCGTATCGATGCACGGCGACCGGGAGCAGGCCGAGGATCTGGTCCAGGAAGTCTTCGTCCGCATGCTGCGCTATCGGACCAGTTACGATCCCGCGCAATCCTTCACCGCGTGGATGTACCAGATCGCGCGAAATTCGGCAGTGGATCACGTGAGGAAGCGAGGCGCTGTGAGAGTAGTGGATATCGATACGTTTGCGGAGCGGCGCGCGGAGCTGGTTTCAGCCTCGCCGGGGCCGGAAGAGAGCGCCTCGCACGGCCAGAATCTGGCGCTGCTGCGCCGCGCCATGGATCAGTTGCCCGAAGACAAGCGCGAAATCCTGGTGCTGAGCCGCTTCCAGGGAATGAAGCATGAAGACATCGCGGAAGTGCTGGGCTGCGAAGTGGGAACGGTAAAAGTGCGCATCTATCGGGCGATCCGCGCACTGGAGCAGATCTATTTTGCACTGGAGAAGGAAAAAGTGTCATGACATGCGAACAAGCGCGGCTGCAGATGCTGGGGGAAACGGAAGGGCAGGATCTGGCCGCCCATATGGCTTCCTGTGAGGCGTGCAGGAACGAATTGTCCCGTATCGGAGCGATGTGGCAAAGCCTGGATCTGTTGCCTCTGGAGGAGCCGGCCGGCCAGGTCCGCCAGCGATTTTACGAAATGCTGGGGGCTTACCGGCAAGGCTTGTCATCCGCCGAACCCAGGAAAACATATCGCTGGTGGCAATTAGCGGCCGCGGCTGCGTTATTGGCAATAGGCCTGGGCATCGGATATGGAATGCGCGGGAACGGGCAGGTGCCCGCGGAAGTTTCGCAGCTAAGGGAGGAGGTGGCTAGTATGCGGCAGTTGGTGGCCCTGTCGTTGATGCAGCAGCAATCGGCGAGTGAACGGCTGAGAGGCGTGAGTTGGGCGTATCAGGCGGAACCTTCGGATCGCGAAGTGCTGGAGGCCCTGCTTACGGCGGTCAATCACGACACCAACGTAAACGTCCGATTGGCGGCCGTTGACGCGTTGCGCAGATTCTCCGCAAGTCCGGAGACCCGCCGGGCGGTGGTGGAGGCGCTTCCGAGCCAGACCACTCCTCTGGTGCAGGTGGCGCTAATCGACCTGCTGGTCGACTTCAAGGAAAGGGAGGCCGCAGGAGCTCTGAAGACGCTTGCGGCCAATCGAGACGTGAACGACGGAGTCCGGCAACAAGCCCGATGGGCACTGGAGAAACTACAATGAAGAACCTGCTGGTATTGAGTCTTGGCGCCGTCTTATTGGCGCCGGCGGCACTGCCGCAAGATGCCCAAAAGCCGCAAGACGCGCAGAAGGTGACGATACCTTTCCGTAATCCATCGCAGCCCAAGAAGCTGGTGGTGGATACCATGCGCGGCAGTGTTACGGTTAGGGGCTATGAAGGTCAGGAAGCGATTGTGGAGACCAGCAGCCGCAATCCCGGCCGCGAGCCGCGCCGCGCCGCCGAGGTCCCGGCGGGGATGCACCGGATCGGCAGCAGCACCGCCGGGGTGGACATCACCGAAGACAACAACACGGTCAAGGTGTCGGGCGGATTTTTTGGAGGACCGGCCGACCTGGTGATTCAGGTTCCCGTGCAGACATCGGTATCAGTGAAGACCATGACGGGAAGCGCCGTCACCATCGAGAACATCTCCGGTGAAATCGAAGCCAACAACATGAATGGGCAGGTGAACATTACCAACGTCTCCGGTTCCGTGGTGGCGCACTCGATGAACGGCAAGGTGGTGGTATCGCTCAACAGTGTCATGCCCGACAAGGCCATGAGTTTTTCCACCATGAATGGCGATGTCGACGTGACGCTGCCGGCCGACATCAAAGCCAATGTGAAGATGAAGACCGACCACGGCGACATGTTCACAGACTTCGACATCAAGGTGGATTCGACGGGCCAACCTCCGCGGGTGGAGGATAACCGCGGTAGGGGCGGGCGCTATCGCGTGCGGTTCGATCGTGGAACAACCGGCAGCATCAACGGAGGCGGTCCCGAGATCCAGTTCACGACCTTCAACGGCAATATCCTGATCCACAAGAAGTAACGGCGAAAGGTAAGAACGGCCACGCCGGGGTAAAATGAGCCTGCTATGGCCCGTTTCCCCGGCGTCGACTATTTGCGGATCGATTCTCTCTTCAGCGCGCAGGAACTGCTGGTCCGCGAGACCGCGCGGCGCTTCGTCGACGAGCGCGTGCTTCCGCTGATCCGCGATTGTTTTCGCGATGCCCGGTTTCCCAAGGAACTGATCCCCGAAATGGCGAGCCTGGGATTCCTGGGCGCGAATCTGGAGGGTTACGGCTGCGCCGGCATGAGCAACGTGGAATACGGATTGGTCATGCAGGAGCTGGAGCGCGGCGATTCCGGGCTGCGCAGTTTTGTAAGCGTGCAGGGCTCGCTGGTGATGTATCCCATACTCACCTTCGGCAGCGAAGAGCAGAAGCAAACATGGCTGCCGCGATTGCAATCGGGAACCGCGATCGGCTGCTTCGGATTGACGGAGCCGGGGTTCGGATCGAATCCGGCGGGGATGCTGACCAAGGCGAAACGCGATGGCGGCGATTGGATTCTCTCCGGCGAGAAAACTTGGATCACCAACGGCTCGGTAGCGGACGTGGCCGTGGTTTGGGCCCGCGCCGAGGATGGCATCCGCGGTTTCCTGGTCGAGCGCGGAATTCGTGGATTCACGGCGTCAGAAATCCATGGAAAATTGTCGATGCGGGCGTCGGTCACTTCCAGTTTGAAGCTGGACGATTGTCGCGTGCCGGAGAGCGCCGTGCTTCCGGCCGCGAAAGGGCTCAAGGCCGCTTTAGGCTGCCTGACGCAAGCCCGCTACGGGATCGGTTGGGGCGTGATCGGCGCGGCCATGGATTGTTATGAAACCGCGAGGTCGTATTCCGTGGCGCGCAAGCAATTTGACCAGCGGCCGATCGCTTCGCACCAGCTGGTGCAGGCCAAGCTGGCGGACATGATTACGGAGATCACCAAAGCCCAACTACTGGCCCTGCAGGTTGGCAAGCTCAAGGATCAGGGGCAGGCCGAGGCCGCGCATGTCTCGATGCTTAAACGGAACAATGCGGCCATGGCCTTGGAATGCGCACGCCAGTCACGCGACCTGCTGGGAGCCAACGGGATCATGGACGAATATCCGATCATGCGGCATATGTGCAATCTGGAGACGGTCAAAACCTATGAGGGCACGGACCACATTCACGCCCTGGTGATTGGTGAGCGAGTGACTGGGATCGCGGCGTACAAATAGGGCCCGTGGTAACATGTTGGGAGCGCCTTTCTGGGTGCGCTTTGGGTAGCCGTATGGTCTATTTCATTACCTTTGTTCATATAGCTGTGTGTCTGATCCTGGTCGTCGTGGTGCTGCTGCAAAGCGGCAAGGCCGCCGACTTGGCGGGAGCGTTCGGCGGTATGGGATCACAGACCGTGTTCGGACCCCGTGGATCGGCGACGGTACTTTCGAAGGCGACCACGATTTCGGCCGTGCTCTTTATGCTGACGTCGGTAACGCTTTCGATCATGGCGACGCGCGGGGGAAGCTCCACGCCGGACATTCTCAAGAAAACCCTTCCAGCCGCGGGGCAAACGGCTCCGGCTAAATCGCAGACGCCCGCGCTACCGGCGGGTACGGTACCGATCACTGTGCAGGGTGGCGTGCAAGGCGGAGAGAAGAGCGCTCCTGTCACGATCCCTGTGCCGGTGACGCCGGCTCCGGCTCCTCAGCCGCAGCAGAAGTAATCGAATTGCGAGTTTGTACCCCGTTTATGTAGGGTGTAGTCTCACTTCCAACGGATCTGCTGACAGTTGGATTTTAAGATGTGCGGTCGTGGCGGAATTGGCAGACGCACTGCCTTGAGGTGGCAGCGGGAGCAATCCCGTGGAGGTTCAAGTCCTCTCGACCGCACCATAAAATCTCTCAGTCCCTGCGTGACACGTCCGGACTTCGTCATCCTTTTGAGTCTCATACCCTGACATTGTAATTACATCGCCAGTGCCCGCCCTTTCGGAATGGTCCGTCTATTGCACTTGGAAACAGAAGAAGAGTGGAGGAAGTGATGATGCGAGATGCACACGGGAAAGCGGCTGAGCAGCATGACCTTGCGGCACGCGCCCACCGTACTGCCGCCGAACACAATGAAAAAGGGGATGACGAAGGGGGTCGCTGGCACGCAGAAAGAGCTCTGGAGTATTCTGATCGCGCCTACAAGCTTGCCAGGGAAGCTCACACCAAGTCCGGGCAGATAGGGACCCTTTAAGCTATGTCCACTCGTTACAACAACGGATCGCATTACGAAAACCACCAGCGGGCGGCCGAATTGCACGACGCGGCTGCACATAGTCATCGTGTTGGCGAACAGCAGGGGAAGCAAGATCACCTGACCGGGCACGAGCATTCGCGGCAGGCTCTCGAAGACTCCGAAGAGGCTCATCAGCGAACTCAGACCGCGGCAAATGGACATGGCATAGCTCCGTTCGGACACTCTGACATCGCCGCCCTGGCTTATGAACTCTGGAAGGCCAGAGGTTGTCCCGACGGATCACCGGAACAAGATTGGTTCGATGCCGCCGAACAATTGCGGTTCCGCAGTTACGCACATTGATTTCGGGGTATGCTGGCCTCCGCGGTGAGTGCGTTTTACGGTTAAGCTGGCGCTCTGTCGTCAGGTGACCAAATATGGTCTGGTGAGGCAACGCACCTCGCAAGTAGTTCATATCCTGTAAGTTGTGTGTAAAACAGCGGATACTTAGGGCCGGCCCTTCGAGCTTATCCTTTTTCATCCCGCTTGCAGATACCAACCAGCCATCTTGTTCCGCCGCCCCAAGACCCTGCGTCTACAATTGGAGTAAGCCCAAAATGCAGACGATTCTGGTCATCGACGATGATGAGAGCCTTCGTGACACCATTGGTTTAATGTTGGAAAATGAAAGCTTTCGTCCGATATTGGCGGCCGATGGGACTGCCGGATTAGAACAGGCGTTTGCTCTTCGCCCCAGCCTTATTCTGGTGGATCTGCGTATGCCGGGGCTAAGCGGCATGGAGGTATGCAAGCGAGTCAGGGGGGCTGGCCTGAAAACTCCGGTCATCGTGCTTAGCGCGATGGGTGACGAAATCGACAAGGTTCTGCTGCTCGAAATCGGGGCTGACGACTATGTGGTGAAACCCTTCGGAACGCGCGAGCTGCTAGCGCGCATTCGGGCCCTTCTGCGCCGAACTACGCAGGGGTCCGATTTGGTGCTCTCCTTCTCCGATGTCGAAGTGGATCTGGATCAACGTATGGTGCGGCGCAGCGGCGCGGAGACTCGCATGACGCGGGCCGAGTTCAATCTGCTCGCCTTCTTCATGCAAAATCCAGGACGAGCGCTCTCGCGGGACGTTATTCTCAACTCCGTGTGGGGCTACGAGTCGTTTCCCAATACGCGAACGGTGGACGCGCACGTGGTCCGGCTGCGGCAGAAACTGGAGCCCGATCCCGAAATCCCGCGTCATTTTCTGACCATGCATGGCGTCGGGTACCGGTTTTTGCCATGACCGGGTTGCCGGCAGACGATGTATCGGCGGATGTTCGGCACACGATCCTGGTGGTCGACGATGCGGAAGACTGCATTGCTACGGTGGGTCTGGCACTGCAGGCACTTCCGGGTGTTGTGATTCGGCCGGCGTTGTCCGCGGAGGCCGCTCTTGCGGACCTGGAGAGTGATACATTCTCGGCAGTGATCACTGATGTTCATCTTCCCGAAATGACCGGCCTCGAGTTGGTGGCGCGAATTCGGGAAACCCCTCGTTTTCGCTCGCTGCCGATTCTGGTGGTGAGCGCCGACGCCGATCCCACGACGCCAGCCCGCGCGCTTGGGTTGGGGGCCAACGCGTATTTCGCCAAGCCCTTCTCCCCCAGCGCCATGCGCAAGAAACTGGAGGATCTCATCCATGCATCCTAAGCTCTCGCGGCATCCTAAGCTCTCGTGCCTGCTTCTGGCAGCCTGCGCAGCGGGCTCTCTGAGCGCGCAGCAACCGCCGGAATTGAAGGCTGTTATAGACCGGCTGGACCGGCTGGAAGCGCAAAACCGCGAGCTTATGGCCGAAATCCGAGCGTTGCGGCAGCAACTCGGCTCAGGACAGCCTGCGCCTGCGGTCGAAAACGGGGTAGCGCCTAAAGAAGCAGCGGCGCCCGAAGCCGCGCCAGTTGCCGCCGATGCTGAAGTCTCGCAGCAGCCGATCACGGAAAGAGTCGACATCGCCGAGCGCCGCTTGGCCGACCTGGATCAAACCAAAATTTCCAGTGAGCATCGCCTGCCTGTGACGCTCACCGGCATGCTGTTATTCAACACCTTCCTGAACGGGAAGGCGTCCGGCGGAGCAGACAATCCCACCTTGCTTCCCGCCAGCGGCGCGCTAGCATCGGGCGGGGCGACGTTCCGGCAAAGCGTGATCGGCCTGAAGCTGGATGGCCCGCGCCTGGTCGGCGACGGCAAGGTGACGGGCGCCATTTATATGGATTTCTTCGGCGGCGGCACCGGGCTCAACCAAACTGTGCGCCTGCGCGTTTCCACTCTGGATGCGACTTGGAAAAACACAAGCTTGGGGCTGGCTTTCGACAAACCGATCATCGCGCCGCGCGAGCCGGATTCGCTGGCTCAGGTGGGCGTCTCGCCGCTCACCGCGGCAGGGAACCTGTGGCTGTGGGGGCCGCAAGTGCGCGTCGAGCATCGAATCTCACTGACGGAGCAGTCCGGATTGCGGGCCCAGTTCGGTGTGTATCAGACGTCGGAAGGCGGCACCGGATTATCAACCGAATATCCCGGTCTGGCACGATCGCGGCCAGGCTACCAAGGGCGGTTCGAGTTCTGGAGGCAATCCGGGAGCCGCCGCTTCGAGGTCGCACCCGCCTTCCATGCCAGTTCCACGCGAGTGCTCGGGCAAGCGGTGCCATCCAGGATTTTTTCGCTCGACTGGCTGATTCGTCCGGCAGCGCGGGTGGATTTCACCGGCGCGTTTTTTCATGGTGAAAACACCGGCGTGATCGGCGGCCTGCGCCAGGGTGTGAGCGTGTTCAACGGTCGTGCGCGAGCGGTAGGCGCCACTGGCGGCTGGGCGCAGTTTACTTTCCGCGCCACGCCGCGGGCTTCATTTCATTTCTTCGGCGGCCAGGAGGACGACCGCAACCGCGATCTGGAGCTTAACGGCGTTGCTAAAAACCAGAGCTACGGCGCGAACATAATGTACCGCTTGGGTTCCAACATTCTGACCAGTTTCGAAACCTCCCAGGTGCGCACCACCTATCTGGGGGCCGGCACCAGGATTAATCCTCACTATGACTTGGCATTCGCGTACCTTTTTTAGAATCTTGGGGCTGGGGGTGTTGTGGCTCGGTTTTACGGCCGGGAGTGCGCTACTGGCAGGATCCGTCTCCGGCAAAGTGGAGCTACGGGATTCGCAGGACGCCTCGGTTCGTAAGCACATGGATTTCTCGGGCGTGGTGGTTTGGCTGGAATCTCTCACCGGGCCGCCCCCATCGGCGGCCGCTCCAGGAACCGCCCGCATGGTCCAGAAGGACAAGACGTTCACGCCCCATGTCTTGCCGATCCGCGTGGGCACCAGCGTCGATTTCCCCAACTTCGATCCCATCTTTCACAACGCGTTTTCCAACTACAATGGCCAACTGTTCGACGTCGGGCTCTATCCGCCGGGAACTTCGCGCAGCGTGCGTTTCGCCCGGCCCGGCATCGTAAGGATCTTCTGCAACATTCACGCGGCCATGAGCGCCGTGATCGTAGTGCTCAACACTCCTTACTTTGAGACTACCCAGAAGAACGGAACTTTTGAGCTTCGCGACGTGTCTCCCGGCGAATACTCTTTGCATTTTTTCCATGAGCGCGCCGCCCAGGCGACGCTCGATTCGCTCACGCGGCGCATTACGGTTTCGGAAGGATCCATCACTTTACCCGCCGTGGCTATCTCCGAAAGCGGGTATATCGTGATTCCGCACCATAACAAATACGGCCACGATTATACGGATCCGCCTGACGACGACGGGGTCTATCCGGCAGTCCGCAAATGAAACTCAAGCTACATTCCGTTTCGCTGCTGTGGCGAATTCTTTTCTCCACTTCGATCGCGATCACCGTTTTGTTCGCTGCCATGGGGTGGCTGTTGCAGGATCAGTTTGTTCGCATCTCCTCGGCGACCTTGGAAGACGAGGTACGGGCGAGCTTCCGGGCGTACGAGTCGCTGTGGGGCGCCCGCGGAGACCAGCTTGCCAGCGTCAGCCTGATCCTCAGCCGGCTGCCGAGTGTCCGTTCGGCCTTCGGTACCGGCGACCGGGCTACGATCCGCGATTCCGCCAGCGAAGTGTGGGATCAGCTTTCGCGTCCGGAGACCTTGTTTCTGGTGTGCGATCCCAGGGGCGTTGTGATTGCCTCGGTGGCCGCGCCCAAGATCAAAGAAAAGACCTCGCCACAAGGATCGCAAATCGCCTTTGTCCGCTCGGCCGCTCGTGAATTCCCCAAGCAGGCCCGCGGGTTCGTCACGCTGGGAGATCACCTGTACCAGATCGTGATTACGCCGGTGTATGTCGCGACTACCCACGATTCGGCTCTCTTGAATGTCCTGGTGGCGGGAATCGCGGTGGACGCCGCCTTGGCTCAGGAGCTTAAGGAAGCCACCGGCGGAAGCGATTTTGTTTTTCTGGCAGATGGGCACGTTGCGGCTTCCTCGCTCGACCCCGACGCGGAGCACGCTCTGGCTCCTGCCGGAACTTCTCCGTCACGTCAGATCCAATTGCTCGGCTCAGATTACATGCAGTTCACATCGCCTTTGACTGACGTGGATGGAAATCCGGTTGGCGAGTTGCGCATTCTGCGCTCGTTCAAGGGAGCGCTGAACCAGATCACGGCGGTGCGATCCAGGCTGGCGGTGCTGTGGCTGGCCGCCGTGCTGGCCGGCATCGGCTTAACCTATTTTCTGGCGCGCCGGCTGTTGAGGCCGGTGGACGTATTGGACCGGGCGGCCGCCGAAATCGCCACCGGCAACTACGATGTTCGCGTCCCAGTCGAGGGCGGCGGAGAAATCGGACGGCTGGCAGGAACCTTCAACAACATGTGCGCCTCGCTTAGCAAGGCGCGTGAGGACCTGATCCGGCAGGAGCGCATCGCTACTATCGGGCGGCTATCCACTTCCATCATTCACGATCTTCGTAATCCCCTCGCGGCGATCTACGGCGGCGCCGAAATGCTGGTGGATACCAAGCTGTCCGGCGCACAGGTGGAGCGCCTGGCCGCGAACATCTACAAGGCCTCACGTCAGGTGCAAAGCCTGCTGCAGGAGCTGGCGGACGTCACCCAGGGGCGCGCGCACGCGCGCGAAGTCTGCCGCTTACGCGAGGTGGTCGCTGCGGCCTACGAACCTTTGGCCGCCACCGCCGAGGCCCGGGGCGTCACGGTTCGAATCGATCTGGAAGAAGATGTGGAGCTGCCGCTGGACCGGTCCCCCATGGAACGCGTGTTCCAGAACCTGCTGAGCAACGCCATCGAGGCCATGCCGAACGGCGGGTCTATCAGCGTCCGCGCGGACCGGCGCAACGGCGAGATCGTGGTCAGCGTCGAGGATACCGGTCCCGGAATTCCTTCTTCGATTGCCGCCCAGTTGTTCGAGCCGTTCGTCACGGCGGGGAAGAGAAATGGAGTAGGTCTGGGCCTGGCCCTTTCGCGTGAAACGGTAGTCTCGCACGGTGGAGATTTGTGGTCGGATCACAAGGAAGGCGGCGCCCGTTTCGTGCTAAGGTTGCCCGCTTAGGGCGGGCCAGCCAGCCTGTTACTACGATTTCCGGATGGCAGCGCTGAGCTTTCGACGCGCGCTCACGATATACGCCTTGGCTCCGCTCTTGTTGGTGAGGCCTAGCAAGCTGCTGACGGCAGTCAAAGGCAGCTCCCGACCATAATGAAGCATCATGACCTGAGCTTCGGTTTTGTCCAGCGTGTCCAGAATGAAGCGCCAACTCCTACGGCGGCTTTGTTCGGACTCAACCACGGTATGCACATCGGCCGTCGCAGTATCGGGGAAGTCCGTGGGATCGGCTTTGGCAACCCACACCGGCTCGCAGGCCCGTTTCTGGATCGCGCTCATGCAGCGATTACGGGCGATGACATATAACCAGGTGGAGAAACGGCATTCACCGCGATACTTGTCCAGATTGCGGAAGGCGCGCAGCAGGATCTCCTGCGCCAGGTCCGAGGCGGATTCGCGATCATGCGTGAACCGGAAGCACCAGCGCCTAACTCGGCTCTGATGCCTCAGGAACAGCTCGGCGGCGGCATCCTCCCGCGCCCGGGAACTCCAATTCTCGCGATAGACGGCGACCAGCTTTTCGTCAGGAAGGTCTTTCCAAACGATTGGCTCCGCATGCGAAGAGGGATAGCTCGAGAAGGTGACAGCTTGGGCACTCATGGTCCCATCCTAAGGATCCAGCCCACGGCAGGTCGTGTACAGATTGTAAAGACCTTGTAAAATCGCGCCCTGCGTTATTCGCTTTATTCATCGCCGTGTCTTCTCCTTCGATCGGAAAGGAATTGAAGACCCACAAATGCGATCCAGCCCGGTTGGCCGTTCGACGGCGTGGCCCGGACCAGGCCGTGGCCGCCCATTCCGATCAGCCGGAGCCAGTGTCCTCGGACAATGGGGACTCGACCACCGACACTGATTGTCGTCTCACTGAGTTTCTCCATGCCGGCAGTGGTCTGAAGGTCCCGCTGACTGAACGCCTCCAGGTAAAGCTCCGTGTCTTTTTTGAATTCGTGACCCGCCACGCCGCCGAGAACCCGTGCGTTCGGCACATCCTTGCCCGCCAACCAGTAGCCGATTTCCCCGCTCATGCGGAGCCATCCATAAGTGGCACTTGCTTCCAGAGGAAGGAACAGTTGGGGAGCAGGCTCTGCGATGCCGCGGGCTACCGAGCGGGTCGGCTGGTTCAAAAGAAGCTGAGGGTAGATCGACAGGCTGAACTTGATTTCGCGCTCGCCGTCCTTTATGTGTGTGTTTGAATGACGCTGATAGAAGCGATATTTCATTCCAAGCAAAGAGTTCCCCAGGCCGGCGGCGACATGACCCGGGTCGCCTCGCGATTCCGCCACGCTTAGGGGAATTTCGTATTTGAGCTGGATGCGATTTCCAATCCCGTAGTTGATATCAATGTTGGGGGTTTCATACGAACCAGCGAAGGCATTGCGCTCGCCTATGAACCCAGCATTGATCTCCCAATGTCTATTCCCCGGAGTATCGGGATCGTCGGATCGAAATGGCGGTCCGCCCTGGGCCAACGCCAGCATCGGAAACAGCACGAAAGCGGCTACTCTCGCCGAGTGAGTCAGAATCTTCACGAAGCAACCGCAGCTATTTATTCGCTGCCAGCGCCTGAGTCGCGGTTTCCAGAAGATCCGCTTCGTTTTGCAGCGCTTTCGCCACGCGGGTCATCTGTTGCTCGACTTCAGCCGGGCGCTTCTGTTCGATAGCCTCGCGCACTCCCGGAATCGTCTTCACTCCGTAACCGGTATAAAGGCCGGGAGCATAGATCAGATGCTCAAACCAGGGCCGATCGGGCAAACCTCCCGCATCGGTCAGCAGCCGTTCGCTTTGGATCAGCTTCGCATTCAGGCTGGCAGGCGCATGATCTCCTGCCGCCAAGAAAGCTTTCTCGTAATCCTCCGCGGCCCGGCTTAACGCGTCCGCCGCGTTATCGAGCGGCGCGAAATTCACGAACGGCGGGACTGGCTCCTTCGTGGGTGGAACCATTTTTTGCTTGGGATTCGTGAGCGCGATGAAGGTGCCGTCCTCTATCTCCGCATTCCGCTCTTTGATTTCGGCGCGCTGGTCGGTTGCCAGCTTCTTCAACTCCGTAATGTAGGTTTGGATGGTATCGGCCAGGCTGGTGAACTGGAAGGGCAGCACCTGGGCGTCGGCCAGACGCATCATCATGGTTCCGGCGGTTTCCGCGAGCGCCCGCCCGTAAGCGAAATCGGTGTCCATAAAATGCGTGTAGTAATAAAAATCGTCGTAGATCGAGTGGTACTGGCCACTGCTCTCATCCTCTCCGCCATAACCCAGGTTGAGACTAGCGACGCCCAGGTGATCGATAAACACGGTGTAGTCCGACCCGGACCCCAACGCGCCAATGCGCAGGTCGGGACGCGACCGGATCTCGCCTCGCCGGGCGGGTGCCGCGCGGGAAATATCCGCCAGACGAACGCGTTTCCAGACGGTCATTTTTGTTTCGGGATCATCTATATCTTTGATCACGCCGTTGACGAAGTTCTCGAGAGAATGCGACCCGTCCGCGTGGAAGAAACCCCGCCCGTTGCCATCGGAATTGATATAGGCAACCGCGTGCTGTTTCAACTCCGCGGCATGCGTCTCGGCCCACTCCGTCGATCCCAGGAGGCCGGGCTCCTCGCCATCCCAGAAGCAATAGATAATGGTCCGCTCGGGCTTCCATCCTTGCTTCAGCAACTCCGCCAGCGCGCGCGCCTCCTCCAATTCCGGGCTCGCGCCGGATACCGGGTCGCTGGCGCCGTTGACCCAGGCGTCGTGATGATTGCCGCGAATCACCCACTCGTCCGGATATCGTGAACCCGGTATGCGTGCGATCACGTTGTAGAGCGGCTTGCGATCCCAGTTGAACTTCAAATGCAGGTGCGCTTTGGCGGGACCCGGCCCCACGTGATAGGTGAGCGGGAGATTGCCGCGCCAGTTTTCCGGAACAACGTCGCCGCTCAGGTTCCTGAGGAACGGCTCCGCGTCGGAATACGAGATCGGCATCACGGGGATCTTCGATAGAGTCGTAACTTCGCCGAGGGGAATCTTCTTCGCATCGGGGGTCGCACCCACTCCAGGGGTCTGCGGATCGCCGGGGTAAACGGGCATATCCATCACGCTGCCACGCTGCGCGCCGAAAGAAGGACGCATGGGGCCTTGGGGATACTCATCTCCGCGCAGGGACCCGTCATCATGCGGGTCGGAATAGATCAGACACGCGATGGCCCCGTGTTCAGCCGCAAGCTTTGGCTTAATGCCGCGCCACGACTCGCCGTAGCGTGCCAGCACAATCGCCCCGCTGACGGAAACTCCCATGCGCTGCAGCTGTTCGTAATCGGCGGGTGTGCCGTAGTTCACATATACTACCGGTCCGGTGACATCGCCATCGATCGAGTAGGCATTATAGGTCGGAAGCTGCTCGCTCTTCTGATTACTGGTTGGATCTCCGGGCAGCGACGGCTCTTCCAGCTTGGCTTTGTATGCGACGGGTTCCAGCAATTCCAGCGTGCGCTCCAGGGGGGTCGAAAAAAGCGTGTCGAAGACCTCGATCTTCGCGTCCAGCCCCCAGGATTTAAGCTGCGCCAGAATCCACTCTGCGTTGTCCTTATCGTAGGGCGAGCCGAGGTGATGGGGCCGCGCCGACAGCCGCCGCATGTTCTCGCGCAGACGATCCTGTTGCGGCATGGCTCGGAATTTCTTCTCCCACTGGATTTCCGAGGCCGCGGCCTGTTGAGAATAACCTCTCAGCGCCGGTGCGATGTCGGCGGCCTGAAGAGCGAACGCAAAGAGAATCAGAACAGAAGTGATCTGTCGCATGCCAATACTCTAGCTAATCTCCGCACGCTCCACGGAGGCCCCTACTTCCGGGCGTGCGATCCGCTCGCTTAAGGAACTCTGGTTTCACGCGGCGTCGCCGTGGCCAGAACCGGACCCACCAGCCTATCCGAAACCGCATCGGGTTTTCTATCTGGCCCGTTTTGAATCCGGCCGAAAATCCACCAGGGTCTTGGCGATAAGGAATGTCCCACAACTGGGACACACCACCTCGTAACTATCGCGACTGTCCCCGCAGTGACTGACTTTTCGTTCTTGCGTTGACAGCACGGGCATGAATCTACCAAGTATTCTCTGTTTAGCTACATCCGCTCGTGCCGCCGCAGTTTTCGCACTTGTAGCAAGACCCATTCCGAGTCATCAGGCCGCCGCATTCCGAACACGTTGGAGCGTCGGCGACTGCCTGAGAAAATGGCAGCGCCTGCTGCGGATCGGGCTCAGTGACGCGAAGCGTGGGGGACTCGCCGGCCTCGCCGCTGGCGGCATACTCCTCGCCGATGAAGCGCGCGCCCATCCAGCGGAAAATGTAATCCATGATGGATTTGGCGTACGGGACAGTGGGATTGCCGGTCCAGCCGCTGGGCTCAAAACGCACATGGCTGAACTTGTCGACGAAGAACTTCAGCGGCACGCCATACTGCAGCGCATAGCTGATCGCGGTGGCGAAGGCGTCCATCAGGCCCGAGATGGTCGAGCCTTCCTTAGCCATGGTGACGAACAACTCGCCGGGCGAGCCGTCGTCATACAGACCAACCGTCATGTAGCCTTCGTGGCCGCCGATCGAGAACTTGTGGGTGATGGCGTTTCTCTCCGGCGGCAGCTTGCGGCGCACCGGCCGGTAGACGATCTTTTCTTCGATTTTGATGGTGGGGGCAACCGCCGCGGCGGCACCTGTAGCAGCCTTCGCGCCCTTCGATGTTCCGGAACTGAGGGGTTGCACGCGTTTGGAGTTGTCGCGATAGATCGCGACGGCCTTCAATCCGAGCTTCCAGCTCTCGGTGTACGCGTCCATGACGTCTTCCACCGTGCATTCTTCCGGCATGTTGATGGTCTTCGAAATCGCACCGGAGATAAAGGGCTGCACCGCCGCCATCATGCGCACGTGGCCCATGTAGTGGATGGACCGGCTGCCGTTCTGCGGACGGAAGCTGCAATCGAAGCAGGCCAGGTGCTGGTCCTTCAAGTGGGGCGCGCCCTCAATGGTTCCCGTGGAATCGATGTGCTCAACGATGGCGCTGACCTGGTCCGGGGTATAGCCCAGCTTGATCAGCGCGTTCGGCACGGTTTGGTTTACGATCTTGATGACGCCGCCGCCGACCAGCTTCTTGTATTTCACCAGTGCCAGATCAGGCTCGATGCCGGTAGTATCGCAATCCATCATGAAGCCGATGGTGCCGGTGGGCGCAATCACCGTGGTTTGGGCGTTGCGGAATCCCGCCACGCGGCCCAGGTCGTAGGCTTCTTCCCAGCACTTGCGGGCGTTTTCGAAAAGAGCCCGCGGAACGCGCTTGCTGTCGATCCGGAGCGTCGCGTCGCGGTGCATGCGGATCACATCCAGGAACGGCTCCTCGTTGACGGCATAGCCCTCGCACGGACCGGTGGAACCAGCGGCGATTCCGGCGCTGGTCAGGTACGCTTGCCCGCACATGATGGCAGTGAGCGCGGCGGCCCAGTCGCGGCCTTGATCGCTGTCATAGGGGATGCCCATGGACATCAGCAGCGCGCCAAGGTTGGCGTAGCCTAGCCCCAGGGGCCGGAAATCATGCGAATTCCTGGCGATCTTTTCGGTGGGATACGCCGCGTTATCAACGATGATCTCCTGCGCCATGGTAACCGTATCCACGGCGTTGCGGTAAGCCTCGACGTCGAACTGGCCATCGACGCCGACAAACTTCATCAGGTTCAAAGACGCCAGGTTGCAGGCGGAATCGTCCAGGAACATGTATTCCGAGCAGGGATTCGAAGCGTTGATCCGGGCCGTGTTCTTGGAGGTGTGCCAGCGGTTGATGGTGGTATCGAACTGCATACCGGGATCGCCGCACTGGTGCGTGGCTTCGGCAATCTGGCGCATCAGGTCGCGGGCTTTATAGCGGTCCACGGGCTGGCCGTTGGCGCGCGATTTGGTCCACCAGTCGGAATCCGATTCGACGGCTTCCATGAACTCATCGGTGGCCCGGACGCTGTTATTGGCGTTCTGGAAAAAGATGGAACTGTACGCTTCCCCGTCGAGCGAAGAATCGTAGCCCGCGTCGATCAGCGTATGAGCCTTCTTTTCTTCTTTGGCCTTGCACCAGATGAATGCTCCGATGTCGGGGTGATCGGCGTTGAGGATCACCATTTTCGCCGCGCGGCGGGTCTTGCCTCCGCTCTTAATGACGCCCGCAAATGCGTCGAAGCCCTTCATGAAGCTCAGAGGGCCGGACGCGCGGCCGCCGCTCGATAGCAGGCCGTTCTCTTCCCGAAGTGTCGAAAGGTTAGTGCCGGTACCCGATCCCCACTTGAATAACATTCCTTCCGTCTTTGCCAAGTCGAGAATCGATTCCAGCGTATCGCCCACCGAATTGATGAAGCACGCCGAGCATTGCGGACGCGACTCTCCCTGGTTCAGTTTCTTGATGGCATTGGCCGCTTCGTCGAAATAAAAACCGTAACCGCGCGGCTCCTTGACGCCCACATTGAACCAGACCGGCGAGTTGAAGCACGCCTTCTGGGTCAGCATCAGGTGGGTGAGCTCATTGCGAAAGTTTTCGGCGTCTTCGGGGGTCTTGAAGTAGCGCTGTTCGGCGCCCCAGCCGGCGATGGTATCGCACACGCGGGACACCAGCTGTCGGACACTGGTTTCGCGCTCGGGCGAGCCCATTTTGCCGTAGAAATACTTGCTGACGACGATGTTGGTGGCCGTCTGGGACCAATCCACCGGCACTTCGACGTCGCGCTGCTCGAAAATGACAGCCCCCTTGTCATTGCCAATGGTGGCGTTGCGCAGCTCCCATTGCACGTCGTCATAAGGGGTTTTCCCGGACTCTAGCCGGGAAGTGAAGTATCGGGGAAAAACCACGCCGATACGCTCCGGAACGGGGATCGGCCTCCGAACGTCTTTCAACTTCATAGCAACACTCAACCCTAATTGTCCCATGGTCGACGCCTCTCTCTTTATTTCTGCGGGGGGAAGGGGATCCTCAGACTCACCAGGTTCTAAGAATTCCGCTGTCGGCCATGTTAACCCCAACATGTGGAGGTGTCAATCAGAAAACACCCGAGTAATTGTATGCCACTGACGAATCGACAGTTTTACTGAATCATCACATTCTGAATCGACAATGTACCTTTCGTGTTATACTCAGGTACGTGAGCAGGCTCAGTCACTTACAGGCTTTAGAGGCTGAAAGCATCCATATTATCCGCGAGGTAGCCTCCGAATTCCAGCGTCCGGTGATGCTGTACTCGATCGGTAAGGATTCGTCGGTCATGGTCAGGCTCGCGCAGAAGGCATTCCATCCTGGTCCGATCCCGTTTCCTCTGCTGCACGTGGACACCACCTACAAATTCAAAGAAATGATCGAATTCCGCGACCGGTTCACAGCCGAACTGGGCGTGAAGCTGATCGTACACTCGAACACCTCCGCGCTTGAAGCGGGAGCGAACCCGTTCCGGCTCGGAACGGAGCGCTGCTGCGGGCTGCTGAAGACCCAATCCCTGCTGGATGCTCTGCGTGCGGGCAGCTACGACGCGGCCTTCGGCGGGGCGCGGCGGGATGAGGAAAAATCGCGCGCCAAGGAGCGGATCTTTTCTTTCCGCGATTCGCTGGGACAGTGGGATCCGAAGAACCAGCGTCCGGAGCTCTGGAATATCTTCAACGGCCGTGTGGAGCCAGGCGAGAGCATCCGGGTGTTTCCGCTTTCCAACTGGACCGAGATGGACGTGTGGCAGTACATCCACGTGGAAAACATCCCGATCGTGCCGCTGTATTTCGCCAAAGACCGGCAGGTCCTGGTGCGGGGAAACTCGCTCATCGTTCCCGAACAAGACTTCGTCAAGCCGCAACTGGGCGACAAGTTAGAAACCGTCCGATGCAGGATGCGGTCTTTGGGCTGCTCGCCCTGCACGGGCGCAGTCCGCTCGGATGCCGACACGCTGCCGAAAATTATCGCGGAGCTGGTGGCGGTGCGGAATTCGGAGCGCGAGAACCGCGTGATCGATCACGATCGCGAGGGATCGATGGAATTGAAGAAACGTGAAGGATACTTCTAAAATTATGTTTGCGGCCTCCGTGGAACAACCTTCCCCACAATCCTTTGACATCGACCAATTCCTGGCAGCGGAGGAATCCAAGGGCCTTCTGCGCCTGACCACGGCGGGGAGCGTCGACGACGGTAAAAGCACGCTGATCGGCCGGCTGCTGCATGATGCCAAAGGCGCTTACGAAGACCAGCTAAAATCGGCAGTCCGCGCTGGCCAGATTGATTTTTCGCTGCTGACCGACGGACTGCGCGCGGAGCGCGAACAAGGCATCACCATCGATGTGGCGTATCGCTATTTCGCGACCATCAAACGCAAGTTTATCCTGGCGGACACCCCCGGACACGAGCAGTACACGCGTAATATGGCGACGGGAGCTTCGACCGCTGAATTGGCAATCATCCTGCTGGATGCGCATCGCGGCCTGACCACGCAATCGCGCCGGCACGCATTTATCGCCACCCTGCTGGCCATTCCGAACTTCGTCATCGCGGTGAACAAGATGGACCTGGTGGGATATGACCAGGAGGTTTTCAATCGCATCCGCGCGGAATTCGAGCCGTTTCTGGAGCGCATCGGCACCAAGAATTACTACTTCCTCCCGTTGAGCGCCCTGAAGGGCGATAACGTGGTCGACCGCGGCTCGCACATGCCCTGGTTCGACGGTCCGCCGCTGCTCGAATACCTCGAGACCGTTGAACCCGCCGACAACATGATCGAGGCGTCTTTCCGCATGGCCGTACAACGGGTGGTTCGGCCGGATCAGAATTTCCGCGGGTATGCGGGGCAGATAGCCTCTGGGACCATCCGGCCGGGCGACGAAATACAAGCGCTGCCCTCGGGCCGGCGCTCGAAAGTGAAACGCGTGGTCACCTTCGACGGTGATCTCGAAATGGCGCACGCACCGATGTCGGTCACGCTCACTTTGGCCGACGAAATCGACATCTCGCGGGGCGACATGATTTCGTCGGGAACGCCGCCGAAATCCGCGCGGATATTCGACGCGACCATGGTCTGGTTCGACGCGCATCCGCTGGATCCGGCGCACGACTATCTGGTCAAGCACACCTCGCACACCATTCCAGCGCGAGTCGACGGCGTGCGGCATCTGGTGAATGTCGCAACGCTTGAGAGTGAACCGGCCACAAGTCTCGCGATGAATGAGATTGGCGTGGTGCGCATCGCCACCGCCAAGCCGCTATTCTTCGACCCGTATCAGGAGAATCGGGTCACCGGAAGCTTCATCCTGATCGACCGGAAGACCAACCATACGGCCGGCGCGGGCATGATCCTGGCCGAAGCCGAGGGGTCACTTGAAGACGCCGCGGATCGGCTGGTGCGGCTGGTCCGCGCGGCGGTTCCGGAAGGCGCGCGCCTGAATCTGCCATCCGATGACGCTCAGGCCATGGAAGTGATACGAGGATTGCTCAAGGGTGTACTGAAATGAGCACTGCCGCAATCGATTCGAAGACCCAACAAGCCGTCGAGCTGATTTCCGGAATTCTGGGAAACGCCAGCGCGCCCTGCGTCACATCCAGTTTTCAATCCGAGTGCGTGGTGCTGGTGCACATGCTGCTGGCACGAAAGCCTCAGATTCCGGTACTTTTCCTTGAAACCGGATATCACTTTCCCGAGACGATCGAGTATCGCGACAAGCTGACCTCGGAGTGGAAGCTCAACTTACTTAATCTCGAGGCCAGGCAAAGTGTAGCGGACCAGGAATCGCAATTCGGGATTCTGAACCAGACCGACCCATCGCGCTGCTGCAAGCTGCGAAAGGTCGAACCTCTGTTTGGCGGCCTGGAGACTTACGACACGTGGTTTACCGCGCTGCGGCGCGATCAATCGCCGACGCGCGCGAACCTCAAGCCGGTGGAGCCTTTCAAGCTGCCGAGCGGCAAAGTGATCCAGAAAATCAGCCCGCTGGCGGATTGGACCGCGCGCGACGTATGGCAGTACATGCAGGCCCACCACATCCCGGAGCTTTCGCTCTACGATCTGGGTTACACCAGCATCGGCTGCAAGCCGTGCACGAAACTACCGCTTGATCCCAACGATCCTCGTTCCGGACGCTGGCAGGGCCAGGGCAAGCTCGAGTGCGGCATCCATATTCAGGAAAAGTAGACACGTAGAGCAAATGGAAATCGCTCTCGGCTTCATCATCGCGATTTTCATCGGGATCACCGGAGTTGGTGCCGGCTCGATGACCACTCCCTTGCTGATCCTGCTGATCGGCATGCCGACCAAGCAAGCGGTGGGCACCGCGCTGATCTTCGGAGCGGCGGTGAAGATCCTGACCACGCCGCTGTACATCGCGCGCCGGCAAGTGAATTGGCGCGCGTTTTGGTTCCTGCTATCGACCGGCCTGCCTGGCGTGCTGATCGGCACTTTGTTGCTGCGAGGCTTCAAGAGCGGTCTGCTGACGGCGTTTGTCGGATTCACAATCGTTAGCATCGCGACGCTTAATCTTTTCCGCTTTTCGAACATCACCAGAAATGACCGGACTCCCTGGCTGGCCGCGGTCGCGCTGCCCATCGGCATCGAGGTAGGCTTCTCGTCCGCGGGAGCCGGGGCGCTGGGCGCCCTGTGCCTGATGAATATGACCACCATGGTTCCAGCGGCCGTGGTGGGGACCGATCTGAGCTTCGGACTGGTGATATCGACCGTGGGCGGCGGGATTCACGCCGCAATGGGCGATCTGAACACGCGGGTGCTGGTGAAACTCCTGATCGGCGGTGTAGCCGGTGCGTTGTCGGGCGGTATGCTGGCTTCGAAGCTGCCTTCGAAGAAATTGCGGTTCGTTCTGTGCGTGGCGCTGGTCATTCTGGGTGGAAACCTGGGCTGGAAGGGCTGGAACGATTACCGCAAGACGCAAGTCGAGGAAACCAACGTTACGAAGTAACGCCTGGAATCAGTTACGAAGTAACGCGTGGTGTCAGTCACGCACTGACGCCTTGAATCGGTCACGAGGTGACCTCGAGCATCACCGGCGGAAGTTGCCGGCGTCCGATGCGGACCTGAAGCTGGTGCCGCCCCGGCTTGATTTCCTCCGGCAGGCGGAAATCCACCTCATATCGCTGCGGCTTTGGATGGGTACAGAGAAATTCCCGATCCCCCACGGGAATGCCGCTCACGGTGGCCTCGATTTCGTGTGGCCGGGCGATCTCTTCGAGAATCATCTTCACCCGGCGGGTCTCGATGCGTTTATCGGCCACCAGGTTGATCCCGTCGGTTACCGAGCGAATACACGGCACCGAAGGACCAGGAGGAATGACCCGCAAGGTAGCTAGGGGGGCCAAAGGCCCTTCCAGCCAGCGCAATTCGATGGGGAGCAGTCCGGTTGCTTCCAGTTCCGGCAGCACCACGCTGACCTGTTGCAGGCCGTCCTTTGTCAGCGGGCCGATGGAGGTGATGGTTCCCAGCGAATCGCCCACTTGAACCCGCAGGTGATGAAGTCCGGCCTCCGTAGGAAGATTTTCGACCCATAGAGAAATCGACGCATAGCGGCCGCGCGAAGGCGCTCCCGGCTCGGAGCTCTGCGCGTTGGTCACGCGCCGGATGCGCGAGGTACCGGCGGGAAACTGGCGCTGGTCCTGCTGCGCTTGCCAGCCCTGCGGCTGTTTGCGCCAGGTGGTCCACAAGTACTGCGTTCCGGCACCCTCCAGAGCCAGCAACTGGATGTCTTGCATTTGTACGAATTCGAGAATCTCGGTGGTTGTGGTGCGCGCGCCCGACCAAGTGTCATACGAAGTCTCGCGGGCAGGCAGTCCGTTAAACTGAAGGCGCGCGAAGCCGCCAGTCTTCAGCACCCGGCGAGTTTCCCGCATGTACGCGGCGATGACGTCGTGGCTGGGCACATGCTGGAACACGGCGTAGGAATAAACGAAATCGAAGGTCTCGTCGGGGAACTCTGCCAGACTCGCCCCGTCGGTGAGATGGAGATATGCGTTGGGAGTGTCGCGGAGCCTTTCGCGCGCCAGGGCAATCATCTCATCGGAAATATCCACGCCATGAATTTCGGCGAAGTGGCGGCTCATCGGGCGCATCAAGCGGCCCGGGCCACAGCCGATCTCGAGAGCTTTCCACAGGCTGCGCTGGTGCTCCGGCACGCGGCGCAATTCGGATTCCAGGGTGTTGACGACGTCGGTGGCGGTAGCGAGAAAATCCGCGTCGCTCTGCTGGCGGCGGCCGAACGCGACGTAGTAACCGGCGTCTTCGCGGGCGCGCGCGTTCCAGTCGTCGCGCATGCGCCCGGAAACCTCGGGATCGTCCATGTTATTTGCGGCTGGAATAGCGGTTGAGCTCAGTCATCAAAGCTCCTGCCTCCTTAGGGGCTTTCACCGTGCCCTTCATAATGATGTCGCGATTCGTGATCTTCTTGCCGTACAGATCGCGGTTCCAATCCGAATCCTCGCGCAGGGTGGCCCCACTCAGGGAAATGCCCGCGAATAGGCCTCGCTGGCGGGACCAGGTGAGGATCTCGGCCGTCAAGGCGGCATCGGTTTCCGCTTGCGTGGATCGGCCGACTGGTCCAGCCGCTACGGAAGCGTCGGCGCCGAGCGTGAATTTCGTCGACAGCAGGCGATCCATGCCTTTATCGTTCATCACCAGCATGAACACATCGGTTTCGGCGCCGCCAATCTGAAAACCGAAGCTCCCGCCCTCCACGCGAATGGATCCAGGCGCGGACCAGCCCACGCCACCCGGTCGCCGGCAGCTGACGAATCCCTTCCCGTACTTGGCTCCGATAATAAAGGCACCCTTTTTTAGACCCGGAACGATCACGATACATTGGGCCCGGCTAAGGAGGTCCTGCGGAATGGACTTATCGGGAGTATCCATGACCTCTTTCAGCGACTCGGCGGCAGCCGTCAGGCGTTCCGGCGCTTCGGCGGCGGATAACAGGCCTGCACCCAGTGTCACGGCGGCAAATAATTTAAGCTTCATAGCGTTTCCTCCAGTTACTATTTGTAAGCATGATCTCATGATTTGGCTGCTCAGGACTCGTCCCGTTCCACGATGCTGGACACTTCAGCCTTGCGCACGCCGTAGATTCTGCGTATCATCCGGCAGACTTCGGCAGCCACCCGCTCGGGCGATTCTCTTGGGTCCAGATCTAGCTCCACTTTCAAGTACACATCAGTGCGCGGCACATTTTGATGATACGACGCTGGGCATACGATACGATGAAGGTGTCTCGTTCGATAAACCATTCGATAAGCCAGCGTGAATACCCTTTGCAAACTGTGCGAAAAGAGGCGCGCGAAACGGCA